>Ga0075418_10001651_pt1 | contig 25371 bp, 21 predicted proteins | sample SoiMetdeltSBSDD2_FD_81776 | JGI IMG/M metagenome (GOLD analysis project Ga0075418, IMG submission 81776) | Bulk soil microbial communities from a Populus tree surrounding site in Tennessee, USA - Soil MetaG P. deltoides SBSDD2 | ecosystem: Environmental > Terrestrial > Soil > Tree plantation...
GTTCCTGGATCTCATCCAGGAGGGCAACATCGGCCTCATGAAGGCGGTGGACAAGTTCGAGTACCGCCGCGGCTACAAGTTCTCGACCTACGCGACGTGGTGGATACGCCAGGCGATCACGCGGGCGATCGCGGACCAGGCGCACACGATCCGCATCCCGGTGCACATGATCGAGAACATCAACAAGATAAGGCGGTTCTCCCGGCAGATCCTGCAGGAGACCGGCCAGGAGCCGGACTCCGCGCTGCTCGCCGAGAAGATGGAGATGCCGGAGGACAAGGTCCGCATGATCCTCAGGATTTCGCGGGAGCCGATTTCACTGGAGGCGACCGTCGGCGGCGACGACGACTCGCACGTGGGCGATTTCATCGAGGACCAGGCCGCCGTGGCGCCCGGCGATGCCGCGATCTACGCGGGCCTGCGCGATGTCACCAGGGACGTGCTCGACACCCTGACGCCGCGCGAGGCGAAGGTGCTGCGCATGCGCTTCGGCATCGAGATGAACACCGACCACACGCTGGAGGAGGTCGGCCACCAGTTCGACGTCACGCGCGAGCGCATCCGCCAGATCGAAGTGAAGGCGCTGCGGAAGCTGCGCCATCCCTCCTATTCGGAGAGGCTGCGGAGCTTCCTCGACCACGACGAATAGACCGGGCGTATCCGCCGGTCGCGGTTCCGGCGTTCGCGCATTGCGCCCCGCCATCCGCGACAACCGCTGCCGCCACCGTCTTTGCCATCCCGATTGTGCATTTCTTCACGACTGCCTCCGCTGTCTATCACTGCAGTCCTCCCACAGCCGCTGAAAAGTCTACGGTGGCGGGAAGTCAGCCCTTAGCAAAATCTCTTCGCGTCCGGACGTCGAACAGGCGACGGCTTCGACGAACCCCCGTAATGACGGACTTTGTCTGACAGACAAGACTGGACAGACCGCGATCGCGTCCGCGCGCATAGTGTCGTGCGGCAAGTTCACATTTCGAGGAGGCGTCAATGAATTCAGCAATGCGAACCGCGTTGGGTGTAATTGCGGCAGCCCTCTCCGCGCAGGCAGCCGCAGAGGTCGTGCTTTACGAGCGTGAAGGCTTTAGAGGCCAGTCCGTCACCGCGGACCAGGCGGTGCGCAACCTCGAGCGCTACGACTTCAACAACCGCGCTTCTTCAGCCGTGGTGATGGGCGGCCGGTGGGAAGTTTGCGAAGACCGCAGGTTCGAAGGCCAATGCCGTATCCTGCGACCGGGCCGCTACCCGTCGTTGCAGGCGATGGGCCTGAACAACAACATCTCATCGCTGCGGCCGATCGACAGCGGCGCGCGCGTTTCCGAAAATCGCTATGCGCCCGATCCCATGCCGGTCTACGACAATCGCCGGCGCCAGAACGAGCGCGTGTACCATGCGAACGTCGTTGAGGTGCGCGCGGTGGTCGGGCCACCGGAGCAGCGGTGCTGGGTCGAGCGCGAGCAGATTCCCCAGGCCCAGAGCGATATCAACGTTCCCGGCGCGGTGGTCGGCGCCGTGATCGGCGGCGTGCTCGGGCACCAGGTCGGCAGCGGGCGCGGCAACACCGCGGCTACTGTTGCCGGCACGGTTGCAGGGGGCGCGATAGGGGCCAACGCCGGCCGCTACGGCCAGCCGCAAACCCGGGACGTCCAGAGGTGCGCCAGCGCGCCCAGCCAGACGCCGGCTTACTACGACGTGACCTACCACTTCCGGGGACAGGAACACCACATGCAGACGACGACGCCCCCGGGACAGACGGTTACCGTCAACGAGCGCGGTGAGCCCCGGGCTGGATAAATAAGTTGACGTTGCAACAAGAAGGCCCGCGGATCGAAAGACCGCGGGCCTTTTCATTGCGTTTTAACATTCCCCTCCTTCATCTAGGAGGGGTGGCGCACGAAGTCCGCCGGGGTGGTCAGGTCACAGCAGCGGATAGATGATTCGACCCGCGCCCTCTCAAGCATGCGCGCTTCAGAAGCACGGCGCGCGCTACCGGATTCACACGGTGTCGCATGCGCCAGCAAAACCTCGTCCCCCGGGACTTGAAAGCACTTCGAAGATCGCCTCTATCGCTTTTCGGAAGCTCTCCTTCAACGGACGCCGTTTGACGATCAGCTGATACAGGAATATCGGAAGCGCCCAGAAAACGGTGCCAATTGCTTCAATGCAAAAGAAGCTGAACGCGATCCAGCGCAGTATGATTTCCGACTGCTTCTGATTTTCTTGGCGGCCTTGGCGTCTTGGCGGTTCAGTATGTTCACTTAAGTTGGAGCTCGAAGACGCCCTTGCTGTTTTCCACTGCAATGAGCCGCAGAATGGGCGCAAGCTGCTCCCGGTGTTGCGCAGGAATGCGGGCGGTGGCGAGGAAGGCGACGCGGTCGCCGTGTTTCCACGATCCCTTGCCCTCGAGCTGCAACGGTCCAGCGAGCGTGCTCAACGACGCGTGGACCATCGTCCCCCCGCCATCGAGGCGTAGCTCGTATTCGCCCAGCGGCGAGAGGGGTGTGAGCGCGGACCCGGCAGCCCGCCAGCGCAGGGTAACGTTACCCTCCGTTTCGCCGCCCGCGAAGGTCAACTGCCCCACGTGGATCAGCACCTCACCCGTCAAGCCGAGGGGCGCAAGCTTTGGCACTGCCAGCCCCAGCACCGCGGCCGGCAGGGTCACGTCGGCGTTCGCGAGCTCTATCCGTGACAACGACAGCGTCACGGGAAAATGCCCGGCCGCCTGCTCCAGTCCGACTTCATGAACCAGGCGTCCACGAAAAAGCGATTCCGGCAGAACACGCCAGGCGACGTTCCGGCCAACGCCGGTTCGCCCGTCCATTTCCCGGATCTCGATCCGCCCCGCTCCCGACCACAGCGTTCCCCGGGCCTCCGCGAGCCGCAGCCGGCCGTTACTGGCACGCTCGAGGTTTGCATCGAGCAGCGTCGCGGGCGCGGCAGCGACGAGTGCCAGCACGTATGCGCCCGATCCTATTACCAAGAGTTGCCAGTATTTCATCCTTGCAGGGCAAGATTGGCCGCTGAGAGCAGTTCAGCTCACTGAGGTTTCGCGCGGACCAGCGTAGCCGTCACGCTGACCATGCCCGGCGTGGACAGCGCTTCGATCCGACAGGCAGCGAGGCGGACCTGCTGCGATCTCAGGGCCGCGACCCAGTCGAGCCAGTCCGTGAACGCCACCGCGCCCAGCACAACCTGGACCTGTCCCGCATCCGGGGCATCGATGCGAGCGAGCGCGCGGGACAAGCCGGCCGCCCCTGCCTGGGCCTCGACCAGCGCGCGCAGATCGGTGGTCGACACCGTGGCCGGCGGCCTGGCACGCAATCGCTCGTACTCGGCCGCGTGTTGCTCGAGGCGGGCCGCCTGGGCCCGCAGCGCCGTGACCGCAGTATCGAGGCGGCTGCGAGCGCGGTCCGCCGAAAGCAGGAGCCAGGAGTACAGAACGGCGCCGACCACCACGGCCAGCACGGCGGCGACGGCGCGCTCCCGCGGCGAGCGCGATTCCCAGAAGCTTCGTAACCGCGCTCTCATCATGCCCGAGAACCCTGCCCTCTCTTAAACGACCGGGAACCCCGCCCTCTCATAACGACCGCACCGTAATGACTGCGCCGCCGCCGGGACGCCCCGTGGCCGTGGCCGTGTCGACGTTCAGTCCCGCCTCGCGCAGACGCGCTGTCACGCGGCGCAAGACCGACTCGTCGGAGACAGTCAGCTCGAGCGTGATGCGGCCGCTCTCGTAGGACGCGACGCGCACGCTGCCCGCCGGCAGTTCCTTCATTCCGGACGCGACCTGTTCGATCAGCGGCAGGAAATCGCCGCTGTCGGTGAGCCCCGCAGCGTGCCTGGCCTCGGCTAGCTTGCGGCGCATCTGCAGCGCGGGATCCGCCACGGCAACCGCGTCGGGAACGGCGGCGCGAAACCGCGTTTCCATCTGCTGGCGCAGGGCCCGCTGCTGTCCGGCGAGGAGCGTCCAGTCCGCGACTAGAGCGGCGGCATGGATGGCCAGCGCGCCGGCCGCGATCCACGCCGCCGGCTTGAGGCGCACCGCAACGCCCGCGAGCGAGCGCCACGATTGCCGCTCCCGGACGAGAGCGATGCCTGCATCCGGCGATGGGGCTCGCCAGTCCCACGGCCCCGCCATGCGACAGGTGACGCCAAGACTGCGTTGCCAGGCCGCCACGTCGGGCGCGGCATCCGGCGCCGTCACATGGAGCGCCAGAGAGGCCGGGCGCGAATTACGCGCGCTGGCAGCTTCGAGCATGAGGCGCAGGTTGAGGGGCGGCGTTTCGCGGTCGCCGCTATCGGTCGCCGCGCCTTCGAGCTCGCCGGTGCGCACGAATCCCTCGCGGCCATCCCAGGCGAGACCCCATTCCCCGGGCGTCCACGGCAACAGGAGCGTCTCGCAGTGCACTTCGTACGCGTGGATGCCGGCGGCGTTCAACGCATCGCGCCAGCGGGCAAGCCCCTGCCTGTCCACCACCGCGAGCACGTCGGCATCGCCGGCGGAGCCGAGCCAGCTCACGTGGATCTCATCCGGCTCGCCCGCGGTCTCTTCCTCTACCGCGAAGGCCAGCACCGATCCGGCGCGGCGCCTCGCCGCAGGCGGCAGGCTGGCCCGCGTAATCAATACCTCCGCGGCGGGAATGACGAGTTGCACGCGTCCGGCGCCTCGCGGCAGGTCGGCAAGCCGTCCCTCTCCGCGAACAGGAGCGCTGGCACCGTCGATCAACGCCCATCGACAATGCCGGGGTAGATCCCGCAGCGGGCAGTAAACGCGAAGAATGCTCATGCCAGGAACGGCAATTCAGCCACGGAAGCACACGGAAGGTCACGGACGTTGACAATCAAGAACGAATCGGTTTGTCTCCTGAAATGCTTCATCGGTTTCAAAATTCCGTGTGTTTCCGTGTGGGTCCGTGGCAAATGCAGTTCTTGCTTCACGGCAACTTGCGCCAGACGACAACGGGCCATCTTCCGTCCTCGCGCGCGAGGAGCGCCGTGCCGCCCGCCTCCGCCCCACCGATCGTCACGCGCATCGTCGCCATGAAGTACGCGCTCGCCACCGCGATGTCGTCCAGATTCCCTGTGGCTCCCGCGGGCAGCCGAGCGAGAAAGTCCGCCTTATCGCGAAAATAAACGCGCTGGCGCTGCGCGACCAGCGCCCGTGCGCCGTCCAGGCTTAACCCGCTTGCGATCGCCGCCAGGACCTCGGGCGTTGCCGTATTCACGTTTACGGCGGTGGGCCGGGGCAGCGCCGTGACGAAAGGGCGCAGGCGCGCGTAAGCGTTCATATCGAAGCCGCGCACCAGCGCCAGCTCCGCGACGTCGACGAGCGGCCGGTTGGCCGCAAGGTACGGACGCTCCAGCCCGAGATAGTAGCGGTCTTCCGCGCCGCCCCGCGGCTGCGGCTCGGAGTCCGCGTCCAGCCAGTCGGCGAGCGCGTCCGCGAGATCCACGGGCAGCTCGAGGATCGCAAGCAGGCGCCGGAAATACCTGAGCTGCGTGAGGACGACTTTGCCTTCGCTCACCAGATTGTTGAGATTGAAAGCGCCCTGCTGGTCCTCGATGTAGCCGGCAAGCTTGCCGTTGTCGACCGGCAGCGGCGGCAACCGCAGCGCCCAGGGCTCTCCCAGGTGGTCGACGACGCTCGTGCGGCGATCGTCGCTCAGCACGGCGCGCGCCCAATCCACGCCGGCCCGGAGGACGAGCTGGGCCTGGACGCGATCGGCGCCGAGCTCGCTCAACCTCGACCACGCGCTCTGTGTCACCACGAGCGCCGTCGCCGCCATGGCGGCGAGCGCTACCACGCCCATGGCAAGCACGACCGCGACGCCGCGCTGGCGAGCCCTCATGACTGCAGCGCGAATACGCGCACGATTTCCTCGCCCGAGGAGAGCACCATGCGCACCCGCACGGCGCGTGGCAGCAACGGGGCGGACGCAACAGCGGGCCAGGCCGTCACCCACGCCAGGCGCGCATCGAGATACTGCAATTCAAACCGGGCCACCCCGGCGAGCATGGGGTAGCGCGCGGGCTCGACGCCGGGGGCGATGTCCAGTCCCGGCCACACCCATAACTCGATCTCCTGGCGGTCGTTCAGCCGGTAGGCCAGCCGCCGCGCGGTAGCCGCGCCCTCGGCCGGGGAAAAGCGGCTGAACTCGAGATTGGCTTCCCCCATCGCATCGGCCTGTCCGTGCCAGGCCGGGAGTGTGGCGGCGGCGGTGCGCACCGGCCGCGGCGCTGCGAGCTGAACGTCCTGCTCGAAGCGCGCGAAGAATTTCGCCACGCGCTGCCATTTGTCCGCTTCCCGGTCGACGTGCTCGCGCGCGTCGAGCACCGCGGCGAGACCGCGATACGACATCAGCGCGAGGAGCGAGAGTATCAGGAGCGCCGTCAGCAATTCGATCAGGGTAAAGCCGCACGGTCCGCGGCGTGCCCGCCGCCCGGGACTCATTTTCCGGTCCCGGCCGGGTGCACGACAAACCCCGTCAGGCGCGCGAGCGAGCGCGACTCGTCGCGCGCGGCATACACGAAGACATCCACGCGCCGGAAAGCGGGATTCGGCAGCGCGGTGACCTCTTCGCGCCACGTGAACTCGACACCGCCCTGGCGCCCCGTGCCGCGCTGTATGCCCAGCGGCAGCCAGTCCTCCCGCGCGCGGTGCTCGGCAAGCAGGTTCTCCGCAACCCACCCGGCAAGCAGGCGCGAGCGCAACTCGCCGGCGTTGCTCGTGCCCTGGCCGGCGGCGCGCAGCGCAGCGAGCAGCGCGATCGATACGATTGCGACAGCGACCAGCACTTCGATCAGCGTGAACCCCGCGCGCCCGCCGCGGCAGGACCTAGCCATCGGTCTTTCCCTCACCCGGCACCGCACGCACCTCTCCCATCGGAGACGCCGCAACACCGTAACGCTCTGCGCCGAGAGACAGTTCGATGGCGAAAGGCGGCGGCGGTCCGTAGGGACTGAACTCCAGCCGCACCGCGCTCTGCAGCTCCCCGTTCTCGACGCGCAGGCCCGAGATCGTCATGCCTTGCGGCAGAGTCCGCGCGCGCAGCAAATCGCTGTCGCGAATCTCGGACCAGCCCGTGTCCTCGCGCAAGCGCCAGAACCGGTAGCCCGGCCCGTCGGCGGTCCAGCGGATGAATTTTCCCGTCAAGCCCGATTCCGCGACAGCGAGGTCCAGCAGCCGCGCCAGCCGCTCGGCCTCGACGCGCAACAGGGTGCGCTCGTCCGGCCGCGCAATGACGCTCACCAATCCGGCGAGCAGACCCGCGATCAGCAGCACGACCAGCATCTCTACCAGCGTGAACCCACGTCTCCGAGGAAGAAGTGACTCGTGACACGTGACACGTGACGGGTGTTTCGATGCCGGCGTCAGCGGGCCTTGCAAAACCAAGCACCGATCGCCTGCGCAATCCGAGCCTTTCACGATGCCGTTACGGGTCACGGGTCACCGGTCACGGGTCACTTGGTCAGAGATTCCACGACCCGACATCCGCATCGTTGCCCTCGCCGCCGGGCGAGCCATCGCCGCCAAAACTGAACACGTCGATCTCGCCGTGCACCCCGGGATTCAGGTACTGATAGGGATTGCCCCACGGATCCCTGGGCAGGCGCTCGAGGTAGCCTCCGGATTTCCAGTTCGACGGCAGCGGGGCGGTGGCGGGTTTCGAGACGAGAGCCTGCAATCCCTGTTCGGTCGTGGGATAGCTCCGGTTGTCGAGGCGGTAGAGCTTCAACGCCTGCATCAGGGTCGCGATGTCCTGCTTCGCCGCGATCGTCCGCGCCTCGTCGGGGCGGCTGATGATCCTGGGCACCACCAGCGCCGCGAGTATGCCGAGGATGACGACGACCACCATCACTTCGAGCAGCGTGAAACCGCATTGCCCGCGCGCTCCGGTCGCCTCGGCAGCGTAGCGGGACCAGCGGGAATGCGTGGAATGCAATTCTGCCGTCTGCCTGCGCACGGTTTTGCGGTATTCAGAACTGCGGAAAGCGGGCGCGACAGGCATCCCCCTCGCGCTTCGGAACGAGGGTATTATACGGATTCCACCACAAGGTTGCCGACCCGGAACGGGTGCGCGTCGCTCGCAGGTTGCGCGCAGGCAAAACGATGCAGGCCCTCTCACCCGAACGATCGAGTCTTGCGCTGACGGCCGCCGTGTCGCTGACAACGCTTGCGGCGCTGATGCTGCTCGGCGCGGTGCTGGCGTACTGGACGTGGGCGTGGCTCGCGCCGCGGCCCGAAGCCCGCGTGGCGCCCGTCGCGGAACCGGCGGGAGGCGTTGCGGCCGCTCGGACAATCTTCGGAACGTTGCAGCGGGACCGCAGCGTGGCGGCGCCGACGGGAATCGCCATCAAGCTGCTCGGCGTCGTGGCCGCAACGCCCGGCCGCCGCGGCTATGCGGTGTTGCAGCTCGAAGGACGGGAGATACTCGCGGTGGCAGCGGGCGAGGACGCCGCCCCGGGCATCCGCGTCGCGGAAGTTCACCCGGGCCACGTCATCCTGACGCGCAACGGGATCCGCGAATCGCTCGCCTGGCCGCAGAGGAAGCCGGTCGCGGAATCCGCCGCACCGCGAAGCGCCAAGTAACCTCCCTGGACCAGGATCACCATGACGCGTTGCCGGTTGTCGCATGCCATCGTGCCGGTTGTCGCGGTAGCGCTCGTGCTTTTCACGCAGCCCGCCGACTCGGCATCCGCGGGCAAACCCGGCGCCGCCGCGCGCCCGGCGGAGCCCGACGTCGTCACGCTCAACTTCGTCAACGCCGAAATCGAGGGCGTAGTGAAGGCGGTAGGCGAGATCACCGGGAAGAATTTCGTGCTCGATCCGCGCGTCAAGGGGGCGGTCAACATCGTCTCGGCGAAGCCGTTGCCCCGGTCCCTGGTGTACGACGTGTTTCTGGCGGCGTTGCGCGTGCAGGGCTATGCAGCGGTCGAGGATCGCGGCATCGTCAAGATCGTTCCCGCCGCCGACGCCAAGCTGTACCCGAGCCCTACCCGAGGCCCGCAGGACAAGGCGCGCTCCGGCGGCGACCGGATCCAGACGCAGGTGTTCACGCTCCGCTACGAATCCGCCGCGCAACTGGTGCCGGTACTCCGGCCGTTGATCTCCCCCAACAACACGATCACGGCGTACCCGGGCACCAACACGCTGGTCATCACCGACTACGCCGACAACCTGCTGCGTATAGAGAAAATCATCGACTCGATCGATCAGCCGAACGGCACGGAGCCGGTAGTAATTCCGCTGCGCCACGCGTCGGCTCTCGACGTCGCGCATACCGTGAACAGGATGTTTGCGGAGAACGCCCCGGGCACCGGCGCCCCGGGCGCGGATTCGACCCAGCGCCTGGCGGTAGTCGCCGATGCGCGCTCGAACAGCCTGGTGGTGCGCTCGGATAATCCGTCGCGCCTCTTCCGGCTGCGCAGCCTCGTCGCGATGCTGGACAGCCCCACCAGTGCGGCTGGCAACATCCACGTCGTTCACCTGAAAAACGCGGACGCGGTGAAGCTGGCCGAGACCCTGCGCGCCATATACTTGCGCGAGAACGCCCCCGCAGCGCCACCCGCGGTACCGCCCGGCCCGCTGGCGCCGCCTCCACCTCAGCCAGGCGCCATGACCGGCCCGGCTGCGTCCCCCGCGAACTCACCGCTTGGCGGGCTCTCATCGGCGCCGTCCCCGGCGGCTGCGGTGCAGGGAATCATCCAGGCGGATGCGGCGACCAACTCGATCATCATCACCGCGCCGGACGCGATCTACAACAGCCTGCGCGCCGCGCTCGACAAGCTCGACGTGCGCCGCGCGCAGGTTTACGTAGAGGCGTTGATCGCGGAGGTCACCGCCGACAAGGCGGCCGAGTTCGGCGTCCAGTGGCAGGACCTGAGCGCGGCCGGCGGGTCCGAGACCTCGGCCCGGGCCTTCGGCGGCACGAATTTCGGCAACCAGAGCCAGAACATACTGGGGATCGCCCAGGCCCCCCTCGGTGCGGGCCGCGGGCTCAATATCGGGGTCATCAAGGGCCGGGTTTCGATCCCCGGGGTCGGCGAGATATTGAACCTCGGCGTCCTGGTGCGCGCGCTCGAGACCGACAGCAACGCCAACATTCTGTCCACGCCGACGCTGCTTACGCTCGACAACGAGGAGGCGAGAATCATCATCGGCCAGAACGTGCCCTTCATCACCGGGCAATACGCGCTGTCCGGCGCGGCGACCACGCCGACGCCGTTCCAGACGATCGAGCGGCGCGACGTCGGCCTGACGCTGCGGATCAAGCCGCAGATCTCGGAAGGCGGCACCGTCCGGCTGCAGATCTACCAGGAGGTGTCGGCCGTGGTGGACAACTCCAACCCGGCCGGCGTGATCACCAACAAGCGCGCGGTCGAATCGACGGTGCTGGTGGACGACCGGGAGATCGTCGTGATCGGCGGACTCATCCAGGACTCGGTCAGGGACGGCGTCGAGAAAGTGCCGTTGCTCGGCGACATTCCGCTGCTGGGCGCGCTCTTCCAGTACAAGACGCGCGCGCGCAGCAAGACCAACCTGATGGTGTTCCTGCGGCCGACGGTACTGCGGGACGCGCAGGCATCGGGGTCGCTGACGGGCGAGCGCTACGAGTACATCATCGGCCAGCAACGGGGCGCCAAGCCGCCGGTGAGCCCCCCGCTCCCCGATGTCGAGTCTCCTATCCTGCCGCCGCGCGCGGCGCCCGACGCACGCAAGCCGTAGTATGGCCCACGGGTCACGAGTCACGAGTCACGGGTCACTCGTCCTTCCCTACGCCTTCGCGCGGACCAACGGCATCGTCGTCACCGCCCCCGGAGAAGACTGGGCTGAAGTCGCCGTCCGCGGCGACGCCCGCCCGCAGGCGCTCGCCGAAGTCCGGCGCGTGCTCGGCGTGCCGTTGCGCGCGCGCCGCGTCGGCGCCGATGAATTCAACGAGCTGCTCTCCACGATCTACAACGGCTCGGACGCCGGCGCCGCGCTCCTGGCCGGCGACCTCGCGCAGGACCTGGATCTCTCCCGGTTGCTGCAGGAAATCCCGCAGATCGAGGATCTGCTCGACCGGCAGGACGATGCGCCGGTCATCCGCCTGATCAACGCGCTCCTGACCCAGGCCCTGCGCGATGGCGCCTCGGACATCCACATCGAGCCGTTCGAAGCGCGCTCGGTGGTGCGGTTGCGCATCGACGGGACGCTGCGCGACCTGGTCGAGCCGGCGCGCGCGCTGCACGGCGCCATCGTCTCGCGCGTGAAAATCATGGCGCAGCTCGACATCGCGGAGAAGCGCCTCCCGCAGGACGGACGCATTTCCCTGCGGGTCGCCGGCAGGCCGATCGACGTCAGGGTGTCCACGATTCCCATCGCGCACGGCGAGCGCGTGGTGCTGCGGCTGCTCGACAAGCAGGCCGGGCGCCTCGATCTCACGCGGCTCGGCATGGACGACGCCACGCTCGCGCACATGGACCGGCTGATCCGCGAGCCCCACGGCATCGTTCTCGTTACCGGGCCGACCGGCTCGGGCAAGACGACCACCTTGTACGCCGCGCTGTCGCGGCTCGACGCCGGCGCGCTCAATATCATGACCGTCGAGGACCCGGTCGAGTACGACCTCGACGGCATCAGCCAGACCCAGATCAACACCCGCATCGAGATGAGCTTCGCGCGGGCGCTCCGCACCATCCTGCGCCAGGATCCCGATGTCGTCATGATCGGCGAGATCCGCGACCTGGAGACTGCGCAGATCGCGGTCCAGGCGAGTCTCACCGGCCACCTCGTATTCGCAACGCTGCATACCAACGACGCCGTGAGCGCCGTCACGCGCCTGGTCGACATGGGCGTGGAGCCCTTCCTGCTGGCGTCCGGCCTGATCGGAATAGGCGCGCAGCGGCTGGTGCGCAGGCTGTGCCTGGAATGCCGCAGGCCCACTTTCTCGGATGCGGCTGACGCGGCGACGCAACTCAACTCCCTGGGGTTCGCGCCGACGGGCGGAACGTTCTACGCGGCCCAGGGCTGCGCCGCCTGCAACCGCACCGGCTACCGGGGCCGCACCGGCATCTACGAGCTGCTGACGGTGGACGATGAACTGCGCCGGCTGATCCACGACCGCGCGCCGGAGCACGTGCTGCGGGAGCATGCCGCAGCGCGCGGCATGCGCTCGTTGCGCGACGACGGCATGCGCTGGGCGGCGCAAGGCGTGATCAGCCTCGAGGAGGTCGTGCGCGTCACGCGCGAATAGCATGGAAGCGTTTCACTACGAAGCGCTGGACTCCACTGGCCGCACGGTATCCGGCGTGGTGCAGGCCGACACGGCGCGCCAGGCTCGCATGCAGGTGCGCGCGCAGGGCCTGCTGCCCTCCATGGTCGACAGGGTCGACTCGCGCGCCCGTGCGCAGCGGGCCTGGGCCCGCAGCATCTCGCCGACGGAACTCTCCGTGCTGACCCGGCAACTGGCGACGCTGCTCGAATCCGGGCTCACGATCGAGCAGGCCCTCAATGCGTCGATCCAGGAAGCGGCCGTGCCGGTCGTCCGGGAGGTGCTGACCGGCGTCAAGACCGAGATAACGTCGGGCCTGTCCCTCGCCGCGGCGCTGGGCGCTTACGACAGGAGCTTTCCGGATTATTACCGGGCGCTCGTCCATGGGGGAGAGGAATCGGGCGCGCTGCCGACGGTGCTGCAGCACCTCGCCGACTATCTCGATGCCCGCCAGGCGCTGAAACAGAAAACCGGCCTCGCCCTGCTCTACCCGGCGCTAGTCACGATCGTCGCCGTTCTGATCGTCGGCGGTCTGCTCGTCTACGTGGTGCCGCAGGTGGTTCAGGTTTTCCAGCATTCGAAACAGGAGTTGCCGTGGCTCACGCGCGCGCTGATTGCCGTGAGCGATTTCCTGCGTGGATCATGGCTCTATCTCGCGGCCGCCGTGCTCGGCGGCCTCGGAGCCGCACGCCTGGCGCTGCGCCGCGACGCCCCGAGGCGGTTCTGGCACGCCCTCCTGCTGCGCTGTCCCGGGCTGGGACCGCTCGTGAGCGGCGTCAATGTCTCGCGTTTCGCCAGCACGCTCGCCATCCTCGTCCGGGGCGGCGTGCCGCTGCTCGCTGCGCTCGCTTCCGCGTCACGGGTCGTCACCAACACCGTGTTCCAGGCGGCCGTCGAACAGGCCATCGGGCGGGTGCGTGAGGGCGCAAGCCTGGCGCGGGCGTTGGAAGAAACGCGCGCGTTTCCGCCGCTCTTGATTCACCTGGTGGCGAACGGCGAGGCGAGCGGAAGGCTCGAGCAGATGCTGGAGCGCGCGGCGTTCCTGGAAACCCAGGCGCTCGAGCGACGTCTCGCCGTCTTCCTCACCCTGCTCGAGCCGGCGATGATACTGGTGATGGGTGGAATCGTGCTCCTGATCGTCCTCGCCATCCTGCTGCCTATCATCGAAATCAACCAGCTGGTGCGCTAGACGCCCGCGTCCGCGGGCGCGGTTTGTCGCAGAAATACCACACCGCACCGGGCCCGCGGCCGCGTTTCGCGGGGCATTCCATAAGCCTATGACATTCTTGAGGTAAGCTGACAAGGTAGTTCGCTGGTGGGTGCGGCGAATTACAGGGAGCGATCGTACAAAGAGGACCGGGTCGGACAGTTATCGTGCCTTGGTTTCCATGCAGTTTCGTCAGCCGCTCGCACGGTCCCCGTGCTGACAGCCTGCCCCCCGCACCACCCTCGCCGTCCGTTCCGATGTGCCGGGCGCTAAGCCCATCCTGGCCCGTTGTCGCCTTCCTGGCACTGCTCGTCGCGGCATTCGCGTGGAGTACTGCTGCGCGGGCGCAAGTATCGGTGGCGCAGGGCATGACGATCTACACCACCGCCTTTCCCGGGACGAATCTGCCCGCAAACGGCTGCACCAACGCCGCTTGTCACGGAGCAGGCGCACCTGCAGTGGCATCAGTCGGCCACCAACTCGCTTCGAACAACCCCACGAGAATCTCCAACGCGATCGCCGCCAATACCGGGGGCATGGGAGGGCTCACGCTCAACGCGGCCCAGCTGAGGAGCCTCGCGCTGTACATCGGTCAGATCAAGGCGCCCCTGCCCGCAAACGCCGCGTTGCCCGTCACGGTCAATACCCCTGCAACGATCGATGTCTATCCGTTGCTTCCGGGCGATGGCACGAGTGGCGCGGCGCAGGACGCGGCGGGCGTGACCGCCACCAACGGAACGAACGGAACCACGTCGGTCAGCATCGCCACCAACGTGGGGGCAGGCACGATTGCGTACAACATAACCTACACGCCGAACCTGAACTTCGTCGGCGCCGACAGCTTCACCTACACCATCACGAATTCGACGGGGAACGCGACGCGCACCATCACGGTCACGGTATCTCCCGCCGGTCCGCCGGTGATTTCGAGCCCGGCGGCGGCGGGCGGGACGGTAGGCCAGGTCTTCACGGTGACGCCCATCGTGGCGAGCAATTTCCCGACGGCTTTCAGCGGCACCGGGCTGCCGCCCGGCCTGAGCGTCGATCCCGTCACCGGAAACATCAGCGGAACGCCCCAGCAAGCCGGCACGTTCAACGCCACGCTGACCGCGAGCAACGGCATCAATCCTCCGGGAACCCGGATAGTCCCCTTTACGATCGCCGCTGCTCCTACGGCGCCCGGCGCCGGCGCCGTGACCATGACGGTCCCGTTCAACACCCCGACGACGCTCGATCTCGCGCCGTTCATCACCATGAATACTGCGACGGGCATCGTCATCGTAACCTCGCCCGCGCACGGCGCGGCGACGGTCAGCGGCACCCGGGTGACTTTCACGCCGGTCACCAACTATTTCGGTCCCGACGCGTTCACGTATGCCGCGATCAACGCCATCGGCACCTCGTCCCCGGGAACGGTGACCGTGAACGTGGTCGGCCGTCCCGATCCGACCCGGGACGCCGCCGTCACCGGCCTCGTCGCCGCGCAGGTGGACGCCGCTCTGCGCTTCTCCCGGGCGCAGATCTCCAACTTCCAGCGCCGGATGGAATCGCTGCATCGAAGAAACGACGGCGAGTCCGGCGGAGCGCGGGCTCTCAGCCCGGGGACCGATCGCGCGGCAACGACGGGACCGGCCGCCGCAACGGCGGCCACGGCCGCGGCCATGAGACAGATGGGTGCGGAGCCGCCTGCCCTCCCGGGCCAGGACCCGGTGCGCGTTGCCAGCGCGTCCGCCAGTTCGCAGCGCGACGCTCAGGGCGGCGGGTCGGCCTTCAGCAGGCTCTTTCCGCTGGTAACCGACGCTGCGTCCATATTGACGAGCCGGTCGGTAAACCTGGGGAATCTCGCCGCCCATGCCACGGGCACGGACGGGTCGGCGCGAAATCCGGGCGCCGTGAACTTCTGGGTCGAGGGCAACGCGAGCTTCGGCACCCGGGATCCCACGGCCGGCAGAAGCGGCCTCGATTTCAGCACGAGCGGGATCAGCTTCGGCGCCGATCGGCAGTTTGGAGACCAGTGGGCGCTGGGGATCGGCGCGGGGTTCGCGCGCGACAGGACCGACATCGGCACCGACGGCACCCAGAGCCGGGCCCACGGCTTATCGGCTGCCCTGTACGGCAGCTTCCAGCCGGGACGCAATCTGTTCGTGGACGGCTTGATCGGCGTAGGCAAGCTCGACTTCGAGATGCAGCGCTTCGTCGCCCCGGTGACCGACTTCGCGCGCTCCGACCGCGACGGCTATCAGGTGTTCGGCTCGCTCGCCGCGGGTTATGAGCACCGCGCCAACGGCGTTCTCGTTTCGCCGTACGCCCGGGTCGACTATTCCGCCGACCGGCTCGATCAGGCGACAGAGACGGGCGCCGGCGCGTTCGCGCTGACCTATTTCAAGCAGAACACCTCGTCGGTGCAGGGCGCGCTGGGCCTGCGCGCGGAATCGGTCCACGCCACCCATTTCGGCTGGGCGGCGCCGCGCATACGGGTGGAGTACCGGCACGAATTCCAGGATGAGCGCCTCATGCAGCTCGCTTATGCGGACCTGATCGGCGGACCGCGCTTCGCGGTGTCGACCGGACCGATTTCCCGCGACGCCCTCGCGGTCGGCATCGGCAGCGACTTCGTGTGGCGCGACGGATTGACGATCGGGATCGACTATCAACTGCTGCGCTCCTCCGAGAACGCCAGCCATGCATTCCGGCTGCGCATCTCGAAGGAGCTCGACGGGCCGGGCCCGGGGTCCGCGCTGCACGGGGCCGCCGCGCCGTCGGGTCCGCCTCTCGACATCCGGGTCGACGCCGGCTGGCTGTACGACGATAACGTCACCCGCTCCCGGGAGCGCTCGGAGATGCTCGGCGACCAGTCGTACAGCCTGAACGTAGGCAAGGTCATCACCATCCCGCTCACCAGTCACGTGCGCGCTCTGGTGGGCGGGTCGATAGGCGCCGAAAAATTCCGCAACTACGACGGGCTCTCCAAGGTGACCGCCGGCTTCTCGGGAGATCTCCAGTATCGCCCGTCTGCCGAGTTCGGCGCTCCGACTTTTGCGCTCTTCGGGCGGGCAACCGCGGAACAGTACGAATCCGAGCGGCGCGACGGCTACCGCAACTCGATCGGCCTCTCGATGCGACAGTCGCTGACGGATCGCATCGACGTGTTCGGCGCCCTGGCGCACAACGAGCGCTACGCCGACAGCGCGGTGTTCACGACCCGGGACAATTCCGCGCGTCTCAACCTCGACTGGGGCGTAGGTCCCCGGAGCACGCTGTACATGGGGGCGGAATATCGCCGCGGCGACATCGTGTCGTCGGGACGCCCCTCGCTCGAGAACATCGATATCGCCGACGTGCTGGTGGCCGACGATGCGTATCCCGGGAAGGGGTTCTTCGCCTACCGATTCGAGGGCAGGACCGTGATCACCACGCTCGGCTACAACCTGGGCCTGGGACCGCGGGATTCGCTCGACTTCTCCTGGCGGCGCGGCGAAGCGACGCCGTCCCTGCGGCCCAGCTTTGCGACGTCTTCCTCGAGCTACATCGCCAACCAGTTCTCGATCGTCTACCTGACGCGTTTTTAAAGGATCGTATCGTGCGCTTGAGAAACCACCTGGTCCCGGCCGGATTGCTCGCTACAGCGCTTCTGCTGGCGTCGTGCGGCGGCGGTGGCGGCTATTCCGGCGACGTCGTGCCTGGAGCGCCGGTGCCGTTGCTGCCGGCGGCCCTTAGTACCCCCGACAACTTCCTGATCTTCCCCAATCCGCAGGTGCAGCCCGACGGGTCGTTCCAGACCCTCTCGACCGTCTATACGCAGGCGTACTACGCCGCGATAGATCCTGCAAACAGCAAGGACACGCTCGACAAGTGGAAGACGGCCAATGGCTTCGGGAGCGGCACCGGGACCGAGGTGACGGTCGTGTTCGGAGACGTCCGCGACCTCGGTTACGGCCGGCGCATGACTGCGCGGCAGAATGTCGACGGCACGGTCGCCGTGATGGTGGAGAACTACCTGGTAGCCAGCAATGCCGGCTACTCCTACACGACGTTGAACCTCGACGCGGCCGTGGTCAGGGACACGCGCTGGCACCTCGCGACCAACGCGATCGAGTTCAGCCCCGGACCGGGGGGCGGCGCCAGCTTCGTGAAGTTCTTTACGTTCGACGCGGCCACCGGCGCGCGGTCGCTGACCGCGGACATGGACGGGCGGGGCCCGAAGGCCATGCCGGGTCCGTGCCTGACCTGCCACGGCGGACGCGGCGATCCGCTCACGCCGCCCGATGCGACGGGACGGCAACTGTTTCCCCTGGTGCGCAACACCACCACGGCGAACCGGGGCGATACCCGGGCGCACATGCATGCGCTCGAGGTGGACGGCTTCGACTATTCGACGACCGCCGGATTCACCCGGGCCGACCAGGAAGCGGCGCTGAAAATCATCAACCGGATGGTGCTCTGCACGTATCCCCTGCCGGCGCCGACCGGCTCGCCCGAAGATGCCTGCCGGCCTGCCCTGAACCCGAACAACAACGAATGGCCCGGCACGGCCGCGGCCATCATCAAGAACGCGTACGGCGGGCCCGGCCTGCCGAACGCGACTTTCTCGGACACCTACCTGCCGGCCACGTGGCTGGGCGCCGGCCAGACGTCGCTGTACCAGGGTGTGGTGGCGCCCACCTGCAGGACCTGTCATATCATGCGCGGCACCGTCAACCAGCAGGACATCGATTTCGACCAGTTTGCGCGGTTCCAGGGTTACGCCGATCGCACGAAGGCGCACGTCGTCGACCGCGGCAACATGCCGCTCGCGAAACTGGTATTCGACCGGTATCATGCATCGACTGCGCCCGAGCTGATGGCGACGTTTCTCGAAAGCCAGGGCTTCGCCGTGCGCGACGGCAGCGGAGCGCCGCTCAGGCCGGGGCGGCCGGTTGCCGATCCGGGACCCAACCGCGCGATACCCCCGGGAGCAGCGACGCTGTCGGCGGCGGGCAGCCTGTTCTCGAACACTTTCCAGTGGTCCATCGTAGCGGGTCCGGCGGGCGCTACGCTGACGAATGCGAGTTCGGCGCAGGCCACCTTCACCGCGGCGACGCTCGGGACCTACGTGGTGCAGCTCGTGGCGAGCAATGGCGCCGTTCAAAGCGCTCCCGCGCAGCTCACGATCGTCGTCACCGCCGGGCTGCCGATCGCGCCTGCGGCGATTCGCTTTTCGGACATCAAGACGGCGCTGCAACTGGGGGCCGGCGGATGCGCGGGGTGCCATTTCAACGGCAACAACACGCCGGTCACGTACGACGACATCGACCGCAACGGCGACGGAATCATCGGGGATGCGACCGATGACCTGTGGCTTTACACGGAAGTTCGCGGTCTGATCAATTTCACCGATATCGTGGCGAGCCCGCTCCTGCGCAAGCCGTCCGGGCAGCATCACAACGGCGGCATGCGGCCGTCTTTCGACATCAGCGCCGCGCCTCCCGGCGATCCTGCCCGGGCCGGCTACGATCTGTTCCTGAACTGGATACTCAACAATGCCCCGCGCTGACAGCCGCGCCGGCCGCACAGGCGGAATTCGTCCCCACATCGCAGCCGGTGACGGCCGCTGGCAGGATCGGGAGCATTCATGAAACGCTTTGACAAGGCGGACGATCCGCGCCGGCGCCTGCTCATCCAGGCACTCGCTGCCGGACTGTTCTCGGCCGGGCTGCCGGCGCAGGCGCAGGTCTTCGGCAGCAGGCCCGCCAGACTTCCTGCCGGGCAATCCATCTACCGCATCTCCGGCCAGGTCACGGTGAACCAGAACCCGGCGACCCTCGAAACGCGGATCAACCCGGGCGACACGGTGCAAACCGGCAAGGGCAGCGAGATCGTATTCGTGATCAACGATCACTCCACGATCATGCGAGGCGACAGTCAGCTGGTAATCGAGTCCCAGCCGGAACCGGCGCCATCCACCTCGCTGCTGGTGTCCGGCCTGCGGCTTCTGACCGGAAAACTTCTGTCGGTTTCCCGCGGGCGGCAGTTTCAGGTCACGACCAACACCGCCACCATCGGCATACGCGGCACGGGCTTCTACGCTGAAACGGATCCGGACGAAACCTATTTCTGTCTCTGCTATGGTTCCGCGGAAGTCGCCGCCCTGAACGATCCGTCCAGCACGGAAACGATCGTGACCAAGCAGCACGACCGTCCGCTCTATATCGCGGGCAGCGCGGACCCCGGACGGAGCATCCGCAACGCGCCGTTCGTCAACCATACCGACCAGGAACTGGCGCTGATCGAAACGCTGGTGGGGCGCACGCCGCCCTTCGTATTCCCGAAGGACATCTACCAGGCGCCGCGCCGCGAGTACTGAGCGGCGTCAGGCTGCCCCTCGCCGTCTATCCGACGGTGCCCGAGACAGCGATAATACTGGTGACGGGCGCAACGTGCTCCTGATCGTCCTCGCCATCCTGGCCCATCATTGAGATCAACCAGCTGGCGCGGTGAGCAGAGAACGAGTGATGCGACGGGATGTCAATATGACAGTGAGGAAGGGCTGCACCGGGATCGTCCTGCTATGTCTAGTCCTGCTTCCACGGCTTGCGTGGGGCGGGGATGGCATGGCATCGGCGTCCGTTGCCATTTCATCGACCCTCCAAAACGCACCGGCGCAGCCTGCCGACGCGCCCCTGCAGACCCCTCTTATGCAGGCCCCCTCTCTGCAGAACCCCATCGCCAGCGTCAAACGCGCCGTTTTCGGGCGCGAAGCCCCCTCGCGCGATGTTCGCCATATCGCGGACTGGGTTGTCGATTCCGGCGACAATCGGGGCCTGCCGTTCGTGGTCATCGACAAGATCGACGCCAGGGTCTTCGTCTTCGATGCCGGCGGACGGGTCCGCGGGACGGCCCCGGCGCTGCTGGGCCTGGCGCGGGGCGATGACACCGCGCCCGGCATCGGCGACCGGGAGCTCGCCTCCATACTTCCCGAGGAGCGCACCACGCCCGCGGGCCGCTTCGTGGCGCAGCGGGGCATGAGCCTCCGCGGAGAGGACGTGGTGTGGGTGGACTACGAGTCGGGCGTATCGCTGCACCGGGTGGTCACCAATAACCCGCGGGAGCGCCGGCTCGAGCGCCTGGCGACACCGACGCCCGATGACAACCGGATCTCCTACGGCTGCATCAACGTGCCCGCCGCGTTCTACAACGAAGTGGTCGGTCCGTCCTTTGCCACCACGGCCGGCATCGTCTACGTGTTACCGGAGACCCGGCCGGTACGCCAGGTCTTCGGCTCGTACGATGTCGAGGCGCGGCCGCAATACGCCGTCGGTACCCGGTAACCGTCAGTTCCTGTCCCGTCTCGGCGCCGGTTGTTGTACCGGCGGCGGCGGCGGTGGCGGTGCCACGACTTCCGGCGGTGGCGGCGGCGCTTTCTTCGGGGCCGGCGGTGGCGGAGCGACAACGGGTGCGGGGGTGGGCTCGGGCGTCACCGGGCGCGGCGGGGGTGCCGGGGCCTTCGCGAACCGGAAGACCAGGCCGAGCGAGTACAGATCTACGTGGTCCTTGCCGTTGACGGTATTGCTCGCCCGGTAGCGCTCGGCCTCGGCGCGCAAGCTGATGAAATAATTGATATCGTACTGAAGCCCGAAGCCGTACTTCACGTTCGTTTCGGAGTCGCTTGGGTTCGCCAGCACGCCAACGGCACCGGTTCCGGCAAAGAGACTGGAGGTCCTGGCATGGGCCACTCCGAGCCTGCCGAGCGCCGAGAACCTTTCGGCGATCGGCAGAATGCCGACCAGGTCGAGGTTCCAGCCTTTGACCCCCAGATTTCCGTTCAGCGTTCCCGCCGGCACGGTCGTGGTGTTGAAACTGAAATCTCCCAGGTCGAAATAGCCGCCTTCCACCGCGAAATTCCGGTGGAACTGGTACCCGACAAACAGCTTGTAGCCTAAGTCGTGCTCGTCACTTGAGATCGAGGTCGTGGCCAGCGCCGGTCCCTGCAAACTCCTGGCGATTGCCGCCTCGTCGAAATGCGATCGGGACTGGCCGACATTGCCTCCAAGGTACCAGTGCGGTTCGGCAGCCATGGCACAGGGACTGGCTGCTGCGGCGAGCGCCAGCAGGCCCAGCGTTTCGAAACGTCTTGATTTCATGGGCTTCTCCATAATGAAATCTTTACGTTGAACAAGGTCAATTAGTTATGGTTCGTTATTGGAGTAAAGTCTAAGATAGGCCGGGAGGGGACGCCAGATTATTTGCAATTCACCAACAGAAATTGGCAATTCTGTTGTGTGAGAGCAACAACCGGGCGCGATGCAGGAACCCCGCTTCCCCTGCCGCGTTCAAACAGGAACGGTCACGCGAGCCTGGATCGAGGAGGTGCCATGAAACCCGGAATACTCGTTACAGCAGCACTTCTCATGGCGCAAGCCGCGAGCGTACTGGCGGATGGCGACAAGGAGCAGTACAACCGCCGCGCCGCTGAAACCGACATGTCGGTCTTCCGCGAGTTGAACCGCAGCGGCAGCGGCTTCCTGACCAGGGAAGAAGTCCGGGGCGACATGCGGCTCGGGACGCGCTTCGACGACATCGATGTCAACCGCGATGACGTCGTCACCCCGCAGGAGATGCAGCGCTATCTCGAGCAGACCTATGGTGTGGCGGCGTCACCCGCACCGCAGGCCGCGCGCTAAACGCGGCTCGTAGTCCTAAGAAAAAACGCCCGCTTGCGCGGGCGTTTTGTCGCCGACCAATCCGGCTGTGCTACGCGGCGCGCCTGCCGGCCACGTTCTTTTGAGCGGCCGCCGCCTTGTCCGCCTTCTGGAAGTGGGCATCGGTGAACCCGTAGAGCGACGCGCCGCCCCCCAGGATCTTCGCCGCCGTATCGCGCGAGCAGCTCGCGAGCACGTTGTTCGCCACGTTCGGGAAGTTGGAGTCGAAGTGCGGGTAGTCGCTGGAGATGCACATGCGGTCGGCGCCGATCAGTCCCGCCGTCGCCTCGATCTCCGGCTCGCTGCCTTCGACCGCCGCCCAGCAGTTGCGGCGGAAGTACTCCTTCGGCGTGAGGCTCAGGTACGGCGCATGCGAGTCGCGGAACTGGGGATAGTCCCACTCGATGCGGGTCAGCAGTCCCGGCACCCAGGAATTCTGGGCTTCGAGGAACGCCACCCTCAGCTTCGGATGGAATTCGAACACGCCGCCGATTACCTGCGCGATCAGCGCCTGCTGCATCTCGATCCAGTGGGCGGCCACGTGGCGGTAGAAGCGGTTCTCGCCGTACAGCTCGAGCATGTGCGAGTAGATGGCGCTCACGCCTTCGTGGAATCCCCACGTCACGCCCAGCTCCTCGTGTACCGTGTACAGCGGGTCCCAATAGTTGGAGTGCCAGTAGTGGCCGTTGATCAGGTTCGGCCGGATGAACGAGCCGACGGCGCCCAGCTCTCTCACGCATCGCACGAGCTCCCGGCACGCCAGGTGAACGTCGTGCATGGGGAGCATCGCCACGAATTTCAGCCGGTCCGGGCTATGGCTGCAGAACTCGTGTATCCAATTGTTGTACGCCTGGCAGATGGCGAGCGACAGCCGGGGATCGATCCCGTTCTTCGCAAGGAGCCCGAGGCCCACCGTGGGATAGAGCACCGCGAGGTCGATGCCTTCCTGGTCCATGCCCCAGCACTGGGCCACCGCGTCGTAGTCGCGCTCGATGGCGTAGTCCAGGCGATTCGCATCGTGGATACGCGAGCCGGAAAGCGGTGGCTGGGTGCTGGTCGCCGAGATACGCTTGGTCGACTTCCGGTATTGCTGGACGTCCAGGTCCGAGGTGGGCTCCCCGTCGATCAGGATCAAGCCGGCCGGTCCGCGGTTGGGTTTGCCGTCCGCGCCGACTCTCACGGTCACGCGGTCCCGGTACTTCGGATCCAGGTACCGGTCGAAGAGATCCGGCGGCTCCATCACGTGCATGTCCGAGTCGACGAACCTGAGACCATCTTTCATGAGACGTCCTCCTATCGTGATATGGACTGTAAACGTATCGAAGAACGCTACGCCCGCCCGCCTGGAGTGTCAATGAGCGGCGGCCTCGCTCGATCGCGGCAGCGGCGGCGCGCGCGATGCGAAGAGCATTCGAGGCCGCTTTGTGGACTATTACCCGGCGCGAATCCTCGCCTGCTGATGATCTTCTTCCACCGAACGAGATCGGATTTGATCAGTGCCGCGAATTCCTCCGGTGTCGACTTGGCGGGATCCAGACCCTGGCTGGCGAAGCGCGCCTGCGTGTCGGGCAGCTGGATAATGCGCACGATCTCGGAATTGAGCCGCGAGATGATGGTTTTCGGCGTCCGGGCTGGCGCGAGGATCCCGAACCAGGCGCTGCATATTTCGATCTCCGACTTCCGCCACCGTCGGAGTGTCGGGAGCGGCGCTCGAGCGCCGTTTGCTCGTCACCATCAGGAGCTTCAGCCTTCCCGAGCGCACGTGCGGAATTGTGGCCGTCAGCGAGGTGAAACCGACCGCCACGTTGCCGCCCATCACGTCTACAAGTTGCGGCCCGGCGCCTTTGTAAGGCACGTGTATGAGCTCGATGCCAGCCGCCGACTTCAACATTTCGCCGGCGAGATGGGTAACGCCGCCGATTCCGGTGGACCCGTAGCTCAATTTGCCTGGTGACGCCTTGGCCACATTATTTTGGCGCCGCATGACTACTCGGCTCGCAGTCCCGCCTCCTTGATGATCTTCGGCCACCTGACGAGATCTGACTTGATCAGAGCCAGGAATTCATCCGCCGTCGACGAGGCCGGCGTCAGTCCCTGGGCGCTGAAGCGCGCCTGAACGTCCGGCGTCTGCACTGCCCGCACGATTTCCGTGTTGAGCCGGGAGACGACGGCTGGCGGCGTGCGCGCCGGCGCGAGGATTCCGAACCAGCCGTGGGCGACGTCGATTTCGGGCAGCCCGGCTTCGGTCGCGGTCGGCACGTCGGGCGCCGCGCTCGAACGCTGTTTGCCAGTCACCATCAGGATCTTGAGCCTCCCAGTGCGCACGTGCGGTATCGCGGCGGTCAACGAGACGAAGCCCATTGCCACGTTGCCGCTTATGACGTCGACCAGCTGCGGCCCGGCCCCCTTGTACGGCACGTGCACGAGGTCGATGCCCGCCACCGACTTCAGTATTTCACCGGAAAGATGGGTGGCATTGCCGACGCCGGTGGAGCCAAAGCTCAACTTGCCCGGCGACGCCTTCGCAAGAGCAATCAGCTCCTTGACGGAGTTGGCCGGGAGCGACGCGCTGACCGCGAGCGCCTGCGTGGTGCGCGAGGTCAGGCTGATTGGCGCGAAGTCCCTGAGCGTGTCGTACGGCAGCTTCGAGAACAGAGCCGGATTCATGGTCAATGCCGACATCGGCCCGAGTAACATCGTGTAGCCGTTGGGAACGGCCTTCGCGACGAGCTCCAGCGCGACGATTCCACTGCCACCGGCGCGGTTGTCGACGACGACCTGCTGCCCCATCTGCTCGGAAAGCTTCGGCCCGAGGATGCGCGCCTGAAAATCACCCGAGCCGCCGGGAGGATACGTAACCACCAGCCGCAGCGGCTGGCTGGGATATTCAGCGGCCGATGTCGAGGCAGGCCACACGAACACCGCGAGCGGCAACAGCAGCCATCCCGCAACTTGCGATTGCTTCTTCCTTGTCCCGTTCATCGGTTCTCCTCCGAGAGTTTCCGATACACGAATCCCGAAGCATTACGGCGCCATCATTCAGCAGTCGATATAAAACGGTTCTCCAATCGCACTACGTCTGTATTGTGTCATTAGACTCCCGCCGGAATGGCTTGTCACCCACCGGCTGTTGATCGAGCATGTTATGGCTCGGCGCGCTGTCCGCAGGGCACGCCCGGAAGTAGCCAAACACCGGGCGGATGAGAAGTCTCCGACGAATCAGCGACCTCAGTGA
>Ga0075418_10001652_pt1 | contig 25369 bp, 19 predicted proteins | sample SoiMetdeltSBSDD2_FD_81776 | JGI IMG/M metagenome (GOLD analysis project Ga0075418, IMG submission 81776) | Bulk soil microbial communities from a Populus tree surrounding site in Tennessee, USA - Soil MetaG P. deltoides SBSDD2 | ecosystem: Environmental > Terrestrial > Soil > Tree plantation...
CGTCACCGTTCCCGTGCGGCCCGACGGCCGCGTGTCGACGCCGCTGATCGAAGACATCGAAGCCGTAGGCAAGACACCCACGCAGCTCGCGCGCGAGATGGAGAAGGTTCTCTCGGAGTTCGTTCGTACGCCCGAGGTCAACGTGATCGTGCAGGGCTTCGTCGGCACGTTCAGCAGCCAGATCCGAGTGCTCGGCCAAGTCGCAAAACCCGGTGCGGTACCGTACCGCGACAAGATGACGCTGCTCGACGTCGTCATCGAAGTCGGCGGGCTCACAAAGTTTGCGGCCGGCAACCGCGCCAAGCTCGTGCGAACGGTCGACGGGAAGAGCGAAGAGACACGCGTGCGCCTCGACGATCTCGTGAATCGAGGGCGCGTCGACAAGAACCTCGCCCTGCGGCCGGGCGACGTCATCATCGTTCCGGAAGCCGTGTTCTAGCGGTGCCCCGACCATGCAAGAAATAATCGAACAAATCTTGACCGAAGCGCGAAGCGCCTGGCGCTTCCGTTGGTACGCCGCTGCGCTCGCATGGGCCGCCGGAATCGTCGGGCTCATCGGCGTCACGTCGATGCCCGATGTGTACGGAGCTTCGGCGCGAATCTATGTCGACGGCAGCTCCGTGTTGCGGCCGCTGCTCAACAACCAGATCGTGCAGCCGGACTACGCCACGACCTTGCTCTACGCTCGTCAGGCGCTGCTCGGCAGGGAATACCTACAGCGCGTGGTCTCGGAGAACGGTCTCAACGAGGACGCGGTCACCGAGAACGATCGCGAGAAGGTGCTCGACAAGCTGCTCGAGGAAATACAAATCGACGCGGTTGCCGCCGATCCGAGCAATCGCGCCAACGCCAGCAGCATTTTTACGTTTTGGTATCGCCACAAGCGTCCCGAGGTCGCCGAAGGCGTCGTGCGCTCGTTCATGAACTTCTTGATCGAAGATGCGCTCGCCTCGAACCGCGAAGGCACGGACGTGGCGGCGAAGTTCTTGGAACAACAGATCGCCGAGCGCGCCGCACGCTTGGACCAGGCGGAGCAAGCGCTCGCGGAGTTTCAACGCGCGAACGCCGAGACGCTGCCGGGCAGCGAGGGCGGCTTCTTCGAGCGGATGCAGCTCCAGAAGGACGAGCTCGACAAGGCGAAGCGCGAGTTACGTCTGGCGGAATCGAAGCGCAATAGGCTTCGGCAACAGCTCACGAGCGAATCGCCGCTCGTGTCGAACGATGCGGCTGTCAACAAAGCCCCGGGGGCAAACAGCATCGACGAGCGGATTCGCAGCCAGCGCTCGGAGCTCGATCGTCTGTTGCTGCAGTACACGGAGCGCCATCCCGACGTCATCGCGATGAGGGAATCGGTGCAGCGGCTCGAGGCACAACGCGCGGAGCAACTGCGCGCGCTCGGCGTAGCGAATCCCGAGCAAGAGATTTCGGCCCTCGGCTCCAATCCGGTTTATCAGGCGGTGCAGATCGCGGTCAACGAGGCGGAAGTCGAGATATCGACGCTGCAAGCCGATGTCGCCGACCGTGAGGCCAACCTCAAGGAGCTCCAATCTCAGATCGACAAAGTGCCGGGTGTTGAGGCCGAGCAGACCCGCCTCAATCGCGATTACGAGGTCATCAAGAAACAATATGAGGGGCTGGTGCAAAGTCGAGAGACGCAGCAGCTCTCCCAGCAGGCGTCGACGACGGACCAGGTCGATTTCGACATCCTCAATCCGCCGCGAGTCGAGCCGAGGCCGGTGGCCCCGAGGCGCTTGATGCTCTTGGCCGGAGTGCTTGCAGCTTCGCTCGGCGCCGGAGCCGGTGTGGCGTGGCTGCTCTCCCAGATGCGGCCGGTGTTCAGTAGCGCGCGGGCGCTGCGCGAGGCGGTTGGCCTTCCGGTCTTGGGCTCGGTGAGCCGCGTGCCCATCGACCCGTTGCTCGTGGCGAAACGGCGGTTTGCGCTGGCATCGTTCTCGGCTGCGATCCTGAGCCTCGTGTTGTTGATCGGTACTGCCGCACTGATCGAGCTGGTCGGGCCCGGCGTTCGCACACTACTCGGAGTTGCTGGATGAGCCGGATCGAAGAGGCATTGCAGAAGCTGCAAGCGCGGTCACCGCGAGGCCCCGGGCCGGCGCTGCCGACGCCGCGGCTCGCGACAGTCGAGCCCCGCGAGCACGAGTACGCCGGCCGCCGCATCATCGTCGACAGAGTGCAGCTGCGTGCAAACGGGTTGCTCGCGCTCGATGCCGAGGAACGTCAGCTAGCGGAGCAGTACCGAGCGATCAAGCGGCCGCTGTTGCGCAACGCGGATCCGAGGCGCGATCCGCCGATGACGCGCGGCAATCTGCTCATGGTCGCATCGGCGTTGCCGGGCGAGGGCAAGACTTTCACTTGCGTCAATCTTTGCTTGAGCATGGCGCGCGAGAAAGATTGGACCGTGGTCCTCGTGGATGGCGATTGCAGCAAGCCGCATCTGACTCGCCTGTTCGGCGCCGAGAATGAGCCAGGGCTCATCGACTTGCTGCGCGATCCCACGCTCAGTTTCGACCAGCTCGTCATGCCGACGGACGTGCCGGGCTTGTCGCTGCTACCGGCCGGCAGCCGCGATCTGCGCGCGAGTGAGTTGCTCGCGAGCAAACGCATGGATGATTTTTGCGCGGCCCTGTCGTCCGCAGACCCCGGCCGTATCGTCGTGTTCGACTCGTCGCCGCTGTTGCTTACGACCGAGTCGCCGGCACTCGCGCATCACATGGGTCAGATTGCGATGGTGGTCAGGGCGAACGACACGCAGCGCGACGCCGTCATGACTGCGCTCGACAAGCTCGACGCCACGAAGGCGATTGCTTGCATCCTCAACCGGAATGCGGAGGCGGGCGATCCCGGCGATCCTTACGGCTATGGCTACGGCTATGGCTACGGCGACGCGGAAGAGAAAAGCGCTTGACCGTCGTCCGGCGCTGATCGCGCAAACTGCGACGCGTCGAGAAAAAATTGCGCGGAACCGATCCACCGATCCTCCGCAACCAACCAGGAGTGTGAACTCGGTCGCATTTTCGGTGACCGTAACTTGTTCATTTCGAACGACATAACAAAACGCTAATGAATGCGGCGTCTCGATTCGCAGACGGTTTGCATGACTAGGACTGCGTCGGCAATATCCTCCGCGACAGCTCAGTTTGGAGAAGCGCGTGTTTAACAGGATTTTTTCGATGAGGCAGTTTTCGCAGTCGACGATGACGACGACGCGCGTGGGACTACTACTGGGCCTGAGTGCATTGGTGTTACCGCTGCATGTGTCGGCTCAAGGGACCTACACGCTTCCCGCCGATCGCGGGACCGTGTGGAAACCCGGTGTCACGTACAACGGCGGCATTCCGACGAATAGAACGCAGTGCGGCGCGACGCTCACGCCGAGCGGCGGCAACGACTTGACGCAGATTCAAGCCGCGATCAACGCGTGCACGGCCGGCCACTTCGTTCTGCTGGGGCCGGGCACGTTCACGATCTCGGGCTCCTCGCAGAGCATCGGAATCTCGAAGAGCAATATCACGTTGCGCGGCTCCGGGCCGGGCATCACGACGATTACGCGCTCGGACGGAGCAACCGACGGCTCGTATCAGCCGAGGGCTGCCGCACCGATCATCTGGGTCGGTCCCAATCGCTTTCCGAAGCTGCCAACCGTCGAGGGCGGCGCGGCGTATAACTTGAGCGGCAACGGCGTCGACGGCAGTCTCTCGGTCGTCTTGGCGTCGGCACCTTCGGGCGGTTTTGCCGCCGGGCAGATCGTGCTGCTCAGCGAGCTCACCGGCGCGACCTATCAGCCGGATCCGAGTGGCCGCGGCAGCATCCTGATGTCGAACGACGGCAAGGTCACGTATCAGTGCCACCAGCCGGGTTTGGGGACGGACGATTGCCGAAACAACGTCTACTCGCTGCCTGATCGCATCACGCAGGAGTTCAAGGAAGTGGCGAGCTGGGACGGTGGCACGAGGACGCTGACGTTCACGTCTCCGCTGCATACGGAATATCGCGTCGCGAATACGGCGCAAGTCGCGACCTTCGCCTCGCAACACACTCCGATCACGGGTGTCGGCGTCGAAGAGCTGACGGTCTCGCGCGGCGACGCCGGCAATCTCAGCTTCATGAACGCCGCCTACTCGTGGGCCAAGCGCGTCGAATCGACGAAGTGGCTCGGTGAGGGCATTTTGTTCGAGCGCTGTTTCCGTTGCGAGCTCCGTGATTCGTACGTGCACACGCCGGTTTACTTCGAGCCGGGCGGTGGCAGCTACAACATCGCGCTCGATACAGGCTCGTCCGAGATTCTCGTCGAGAACAACATCTCGCGCGACGCGGACAAGGTATTCGTGGCACGTGGCGCCGGTCCGGGCTCCGTGGTGGCGTACAACTACCTCGACGATGGACGCATCGGCAGCAATCCCGGTTGGCAAGAGACGGGCCTCGGCGCGTCGCACTACGTCGGCTCGCACCACGTGCTATTCGAAGGCAACTGGGCCTTCAACGCGGACAACGACAAGACGCACGGCAACGCCAACACCCACACGTACTACCGCAACTATTTGCGCGGCAGTCGTACTTTCTATCCGACGGATGCCGGCGGTGACCACGGCAGCTCGCGGGCCGGCGGCGCGACCGCGACGACCTACTACATGAGCTGGGTCGGCAACGTGCTCGGCGCGCCGGGTATCACCGGCTGGGATTACGAGAACGGCCGACTCAACGACGGTGCGTCGATCTGGAAGTTCGGATGGGACGATTGGTCTCCGTACCCGGTCGATCCCGTCGTCACGCAAACCTCGATCCGCGACGGCAACTTCGACTACGTGACGAATCAGGTCCATTGGCACGGCCTCGGCGGGTCGGGAGCGGCGAACGGTCTGACTCCGCCCCCGAACAGCCAGCTGCCGAACTCGATGTACTTGACGAGCAAGCCGGCGTTCTTCGGCACGATGGCGTGGCCATGGGTCGACCCGATCGGCGCGACGAAGTTGCTGACGCTGCCGGCGAAGGCGCGCTACGACGCGGGCCAGCCGTTCGCGCCGGCTCCCGGTGGTGTGTCTCCCAGCGCGCCGACCGCGCTAACGGTCCTGCCCTAGCTCTAGGGCAGGACCGCAGGGATGGCGGCACGTGCGAAACGGAATTCGGCGGTCATGCGCAAGGGCTAGCAAGCGTCTAGCGCATTTCTTTTCAGGACGAACAATTACAGTCAGGGGCGACGGTATGAGAATGCGCAACCTTGGTCTCAAGTGCTTAGGCGTTTTGTTGTTGTGCTCGGCGAGCTACGTGTCGGCGCAGAGCATCGATCAGTCGATGCTGCCCGACATCTACCGCACGCCGTGGGACCCCGGCATTCCCGGCGGTATTCCTGCCGACAACGACCCGGTCCGTCCCGCCAGCGTGTGGCTGCCGGCCGGTAACCCCTACGGCGGCTATTCGGTCAACCCGGCTTTGACGGGCACCGGCAACGCGGCAGCGTTCTCGGCGGCCTTTCAGGCGGCGATCAACTCCGCCGGCGCGGCGGCGACGCCGACGAGCCGCAAGATCGTCCTGCTGAAAGCCGGCACCTACTACGTCAACCCGCAAGTGAATTCGGGCGGACAGGTGGGCATCGTCGTCAAAGTCGACAACGTGACGATCCGCGGCGAGGGCGCCACGACGACGCGCCTCGCGGCGAACGGCACCATCAACGACTACGGCACCGTCATCCTGTTCGGTCATCGCACGGGAACGGGTGACAGCAGCTTCGTCGTGCAAAACGTGATGGCCGACGCGCTGAAGGGCTCGCGCACGATCACGGTCGCGAGCGCGAGCTCGTATGTCGTGGGCGACATCATCACGATCGACATCTTGGATGGCGCGCCCGCGGCGAACGGCAATGCCACGATCAACGGCGGCTACATCTTCTTTTTTGACGGCGTCTACTTCAAGCGCCAACCGGGCTACTCATGGAACGGCCCGAGCACGGGCGCGCCCGGCATCAACGTCTCCAATTTCTCCGGCGCGAACTCGGCTGCGCAGAGCGCAGTGCCTCTGTGGCGCTCGACGATGCAGCAGACGGAAATCACCGCGATCAGCGGCAACACGCTGACGATCAAGGACCCTCTCTACATCGACTTCCCGCTGTCGCGCAGCCCGCAGGTCTGGCGCACGGTGCCGCTCAACACCGCCTCGATACCCGTCGGCAACCGCTGGAGCGGCATCGAGAACATCGCCGTCGCCGGCGGCAACAACATGTGGGGCTTCCCCGGCGGCTCGATCGCGTTCAGCTACATGGGTTACTCGTGGGTGAAAGCCGTCGAGGCCGACGGCGAGAGATGGAACCCGTTCAATCCCGAGCATCCGGGCAAGTACGGATACAACATCGGGCTTGCCCACTGCTATCGCTGCGTCGTTCGCGACTCGTACGTGCACGGTTCGACGGATCAGAACCCGGGCGGCCAGGCGTACGGCATCGTGGTCGGAGCGGGCTCGTCGAACAGCCTCGTCGAGAACAACATCTCGATAAAGAACAACAAGCCGCTCACGCTGAACTCGACGGGCGGCGGCAACGTCATCGCGTACAACTACGTGGACGAAGCCGTGCTGTGGAACAGCCCGGGTTGGCAGGAGAGCGGCATCGACGATTCGCATGCCAACTTCACTCACCATGATTTGATCGAGGGCAACTGGACGCCGAACCTCGGCGCCGACTCGACGCACGGCAACTCCGGTTGGCACACGCACCTGCGCAACTACGCGAACGGCGTGAACTCCTCCGGCGGCATGAGCGGCAACCTGCGCGCCGTCGGCTTGGACGGTTGGACGCACTACCACGCGTACATCGGCAACGTGCTGAACGGCGGAAGCGTCTACCAGACGACTCCGACTTCTCAGGGCGGGCGGCCGATCTACCAGCTCGGCAACTTGTCCGGTAACTGCGGGTGCTGGGACAACGGCTACTCCGCGGCGCACATTCATCGCGACGGCAACTGGGACAACGTGTCGAATGCCGTCGTCTGGGCGAACGGCGCGCGCACCATTCCCGCTTCGCTCTATCTGACGAGCAAGCCGGCTTTCTTCGGCAACTACGTGTGGCCGTGGGTCGACCCGACGGCCTCGAGTGCGTCCGGCAGAGTCGGGACGCTGCCTGCGAAGGCGCGTTACGACGCCGGCACGCCGTTCGCTCAGCCGCCCGGCGCGGTGGCGCCGTCGGCGCCGACGAACCTGACGGTTCAATAAGGAGCGTTGACGCTCAGGCCAGAGTCGCGCCCATCCCGGAGCTCGCGAGGGTGACCCTTCGCGTCGCTCCGGGGAGCGCGCGATACCGGGCCGGCGTGCTCTGCCAGGTGACGACCGTGTCGCGTACGTCGGGGCCGTAGCCGAGCTCGCCCGGCGCGTACGGCAGCACTTCGGCGGACCACCGCTCGAAGCACGGCGAGCGGTCGAGCAACTCGGCCTGCACGGGGTTGTAGTAGACGAAGAACGCGTGCTGCACGCCGCGCTGAAACTGCCGCTCGACGCTCTCGACCAGCCTCGCCATGAGTCCCGCGCCAAACGCGTGGTACATGAAATAGACGACGTGCTCGCCGAGCGCGTTTGGCGTCGTCGCGTCGCCGAGCTGGATCTCGATGCGGGGCCTTCCGGGAAAACGCGCAGCCAAGATAGCCGCGTTGCTGCGGGCCACCGCGGCGAGCTCGGGCGCGATCTCGATCCCGACGACCCGTTGGAATGAGAGCTCCGACGCGACAGCGAGCGGCCGGCCCTTGCCGCAACCTATGTCGACGAACGTGTAGCGCTCGCGATCGGGCAACGCTGCGAGAGCCGCGCGCACGATGCTCGGCTGAGATCCGGCGTAGCAGGTGATCTCGGACGCCATCGCAGAGTCGTCGGGTGCGCACTCCGCCGGCGAAAGGTAGCCGCTCGTATCGAGGCCGTGAGCGACGTCGAATGGGTGCTGGCGTTCCCAACCGTGGTAGATCCGGCGCACCCACCGGATGCGCTCGAGGACCCGTTTTACGGGCGGCGCCCACAGCGCCTCATACACCCTGAGACGAACTTGTGCGTCAGGCACGAGGGGCTCAGAACATTCCGGCGCCGGCTACGAACGGGAGGCTCTTGGCGATCGTGGTCTCACCCGCAACCCGCGCATCGTTCGCACCTGACACCGCGTCCATGATTCGCTTGCGGACACCCTGCGTCAGCATCGTCGTCTCGAGGAACCGAAACGCGCCGTAAGCGAACCGGCTCATCGGGCGCGGCGACACGGTGACGCCGTCGCACTCGACCCACTCGCGCGGCGCCCAACGTGTTTTGGAGACGTCGTTGCCGGTGGACAAGTTGATGGACGTGAGGCCCTCTTGGAAGGCTCGCTGGATGACCTCGGACAGCAGCGTCGTCATCACGCTGTACTTACCGAAGTCACGTTCGTAACCCGAGAAGTACAAATAGAGCGTTCCGCCCATGACGAACCCAACGCGCGTTGCCACGACCGAGCCACGCACGCGGAGACGAAATACGCGAGCCTGGCCGCGCTCGCTGAACCGTTCGCATACGTCGACGAGGAACGCGCGCGTGCTGGGCGTGGCAAACGTATTTGGATGCTGGATCGACGAGCCGCCCGTCAACGCGCGCTGGGCGTGCAGCCGGAAGAAATCGTTCAGCGCCGCCTGCATCTCGCTGCGATCCGTGACGACCTCGAGCGAGTAGTCCAAGCCGTCGCGTTTCAGCGAGTTGTAGCATTTGCGAAGCGACTCTTTCACGTTGCGGCGCAGATGCGATCTGAAAGTCGGCCAGTCGCCCTCGAGGTCGAGCGTGTAGTAGGGCGTGAGCCGATTCCACGTCACGCTGCTTTTCAGCGTGTCCGCGGCAGCGCCGTTCGCGGGAATGCCGTTCCAAACCATCCAATCCCATTCGGGCGCGTCACTCGTGATGGCCTTCTTGAGTGCGTGAATGCACTCGCGCTCGTACTCCGGCGCCCACAAGCCGCCGCGCAGCTCGGTGACGTTCGGATCGGTCCCAAAGAATTGTAAACAGCGAGTGCGGATGAGTCCGCGTCCCGGGCGCTCCGTGAGCATCATCGGCGCGACTCCGACCAGCCGGCCGTCCGTCGTCCGAATGGCACGCAGCGCGAGGTGATCATGGACCGCCGTGCACTGGCGCCGAAGGTGCGTCCACCAGGCGAGTCCCCATGCCGCCGTGCGAAACGGCAGCGTGTTGTGCGCCGCATTCTCGAGCGCGATCCACTCCGGTTCGAGCGCGTGAAGGCCGGCCTCGTCGCGGATCGTCTCTACGACGAGGCTCGTCGGAACGACGGCGAGATTTGTGTGAACAACCCGCAGCGTGGGGCCGAGCCGTGCATCGCCGTCCGCTGCGATTTGGAGAGGCGCGGCGATCTTCGCGGCGCTCTGCGATTTAAACTCGTCCGCCGGCTGCATCCTGTTGCCGAAATTATTGTTGGAATTAGTAGCCAACGCAGCGTGTCAAAATTTCGTGTCCAGTACAATCAATTTCGTGTTCAAACACAATCCCGTGTCGAGTCAACGAAGCGGCCGCGACCTTCGGTAGTCGCGGATTTTCCGAATCTCGGTTCCAGTTTCTGGAAATCACACGCAGTCCCCCGCCACGAGCCTTGTCGCAAAAGGATTTTTGGCGCTGGCCCGTGCTTATCCGACACATCAATGTGCAATAACCGTGCTCAGTTCACGCGCGAGAGCGCGCGACGCCTTCGGCGGCGGTCGTAAGCGCCAGGCGGGTCTCGCCGACTTATGTCATGACGCGTGCGTTGGCGCGGCGCCTACGGGGTATCGGTTCCGGGAAAATCAGAACCTCAGGCGCCAGCCGCGCCGATCCATGGCGGAGATCGCCACGAAGACGATGGCGAGAACGAGCGTTGCGAATAGCAACGAGGCCGTGGCAGGGCTAAAGATCGCGGCGAAAAGGTCGTCGTGCAACGACCTGCCGAGGACGTGGACGCGCAGCGCGTTGGCCACGAGCCTGGAGACCAGATAGGCGGCGATCGCATTTCGCCCAAGCACGGCGAGCGGCCGGAGCCAGCGCCGTGCCACGGCGCCGCCGCCGTCGACGAGCCAGAGGGTTAGCGCGAGGCCGATCGCGGCAAGGCCCGCCATAAACACGGCATAAGAAGGAGTCCAGAGCGGCTTCATGATAGGCACCCACGCGGAGAGCAACACGCCTGCGCCGAGCAACAGGAGCCCCCCGCCCACCAGCCGCAAGATCCGCTCTCCGGGGCGCTCACCCGACGGAAGCAGCTGTCCGGCCAGCACGCCGAACAGCACCGAGGTCGTGGCCGGCAACACGGTGCCCAGGCCGTCGGGATCGAAGGCTCCGCTGTTCCATCTGAAGCCGTTCAGCACGAGCTGGTCGAGGTAGCCCGGAAAATTGCAGCTAGCGTCCAGCGAGCCGGCGCCGCATCCGGGCACCGGAAACAAGAACAGCAAACCGAGATGGAGCAGATTGAGGCCGACGATCGCCGCGATGGCTCCGCGCCGCCCCATCCAAAGAAACACGAAGAAGGCCGCGAGATAGCACGCGGCGATCTTCTGTAAAACGCCCGAGAGCTGCAGATGATCTTGGACGCCGACAAAAGGGAAGCCTGCCGCCGGGATGCGCAGGTAGTCGATGACGACGCCACAGGCGAACAGCAGCAAGGCTCTTCTCGCGGCGTGGATGAAGAGTTGGCCGCGCGCCTCGCCGCGGGCCACTCGAGAGGCCGTCGACAGCGTCATCGAGACGCCGACGATGAAAAGGAAGCACGGGAAGATCGTGTCGGCGAAGGTCCAGCCGTTCCACTCCGCGTGCGCGAGCTGGCGGTAGCTCGACTCGGCGGAGTATTGCCCGTTGACCAGAATCATCGCGGCGATCGTTGCGCCACGAAAGACGTCGATCGATGCGAGCCGCGAGCTTGTTGTCGATGCCGCGCCCGAGGCGACCGCGCGCTGCGCGGCCGGCTCGAGCTTGCCGGCTTCAGACGACATTCGTCGCGCGGAGGCCGGGAGCCGGCGCCGGTGCCGGCTTCGCTTCGAAGTATTTCTTCAGAGCGAGGAAGCGCTTCTCGAACAGCTCGTAGCTCAACACCGCAATCGCCACCGAAAGTGCCAGGCCCAGCACGAGCTTGGCGCCGATCGTCAGCCAGTGATGGCCGAGCAAGGCGTCGAGGCGTGCCTCGACGCCCGACTCTCTGTAGTACGACGTCAGCACAGCGTGATAGACGTAAAGGCCATAGCTGTACTTGCCGAAAAATCGCAGCACGGCGCTGCGAAACGCGCGCGGAACGAGCTCCGTGCCGGGGCGCAAGCTCCAGAGCGTGACGGCGCCGAAGAAGAAGGCGTAGAGCGAGTTGCGGACCTGATGCAGCACGGGCAGCCCGAAGTGCGTCAGCGCCCCGAAAGCCGAGAGGACAATGATGGTGGCGCCGAGGCCGAGCGCCGCCTTCCGGCAAGCGCCGAGCAGCATCTTTGGCCCGCCCTCACGCTGCGCGACGATGGCGAGAAATGCCCCTACGCACAGGGTGTCGATGCGGCAGGGTGTGAGCACCTCGATCGAGATCTCGCTGACTTCCCGTAGCGCAAGGCCGATGCGGAGTGCCAGACCCGCGGCGATGATGCCCAAGCAGACGCGCTCCAGGGTTGCCCGCGGCAGCAGGAAGACCACGAGCGGCCAAAGCAGGTAAAAGTGCTCCTCGATGGCCAGCGACCAGAAGTGCGTGACGTAGGTCAGCGAGTTCCACGACGCCGTGTAGGCGACGTAGAAATTGGTGGTGTAGGTCCAAAGCCAGACTTGCCGCTCGCTTGCCTGCTGCAAGAGCGGCGACAACGGTACGACGAGCGGCAGCAGCAGAAAGAGCACTGCCAGCACGCCGTAATACAGCGGGAAGATGCGCAGCGTGCGCCGGGCGTAGAAGTTGCGAAAGTAGTGGGGCTCGTTTTTGGACTCGAGCAGGATGCCAGTGATCAGAAACCCCGAGAGGACGAAGAAGAGGTCGACGCCGAGCAGCCCGTACCCGGCGGCCTTGGCGACGAGTTCCTGCAGAGCGGTATGGGCCGACGCACGATCCCCGACGAAGTGGAGCGTCATGACCATGAGGATGGCGATGCCACGCACGCCGTCGAGCCCCGGTTGATAGCCGGTCAACCGGGCCGGTAACTCATTAGTCGATGCGCGGCTCATGGGCGAGGCTATCGAGGCATCCCGTCCTCTGTTCTTAAATGGGATCGTAACTGCGTCGCAGGCATTCTGCGTAGTCGAACGGCGGGCGCCAGCCCAGGACCTCTTGGGCGCGCTGGTTGGTGTAACGAAGCGGTTTCAACCGTGACTCGAACCGGCAAGGGACGAGCACGTGGGGGAGCTTCTCGTTGCGCTTGAAGATCGTCGCGAACGCCAGGCTCACGATGCCGTAGGCCAAAAAGTACGGCATCGGGATCCGGAACCCCGCTTGGCCGGTGCGCTTCAGGTGATCGCCGAGGTAGCCCCAGATCCGTTCACCTGGTCCGTCCACGACGTTCAGCGTCTGGCCGGCCGCGCGCGGATCCGCCGCAGCCCGGGCGAAGAGGTCTGCGCAGTTGTCGACGTGCGTCAGCGGCAAGTGCGAGAACGGCCCGATGACGACGTGCAGCTTGCCGATCTGCTGGCCGCAAGCCGCGATGTAGCCGTGGTCGCGCCCCCAGATGAAGCCGGGGCGTAGCACCGTGAGATCCCAGCCGTGCTGCGCCGCGAAGCGGCGAGTCACGCGCTCCTGCCATGACTTCGCGATCGAATAGCCGTCGCGCCTGTACAGGTCGGCGCCGGTCTCGGTCGGCGAATTCTCGTCGAGCGTCCCGTTGATGTTGCTCCAGTCATACACTGAGAAGCTGCTCGCGAGCACGATGCGCCGGCAGTCCGTGGCCGCCATCGCCGTGAGCAGACGTTCCGTGCCGCTCACGGTCGAGGCGAACATCGCGTCGTCGCCTCCGGTCACGGCCGCGGCGAGATGGACGAGCACGTCCACGCCGTCGAATGCGGGGATGAGCTCGCGCGACGCGCGCAGATCGCCGCGGACGACCTCGACGGACTTTGGCCAGCCGAGCTTGTCGACGGCGGCGGCGGGGCGGACGAGCGCGCGCACGGAGTGCCCCTGCTCGAGCAGCGCCGCCACGACGCGCTGGCCTAGGAAGCCGTTCGCCCCGGTCACTAGCGCTTTCATTCTTGCGCCTCCACGGGCTTGAGCGCCTCGACCATGTTGTTGATTGCGAGCACGTCCTCGATCGGGACGGGCAGCTTGGTGCCTTGCGAGAGCGCTTCGTAAATTTTCGCGACGAGGTGCCACATGCCGTCGTACGTGCCCGGCCCGGCTTTGAACTTGCGCATCAGCGTGCCGATCGCGGCGCGGCGCACGGCTTTGCCTTCCTCGAGCCCGTTGAAGAGCGGTTGAAGCGGCTTCGGTCCGTCGCGCAGGCGCTCGAGCGTCAAGCGAGTCTCGAATAGATTCGTGGCGGCGTGGCCGCGCTCGCCGAATACTCTGAGCCAGAATGCGTCGGGTTGCGCCGTGGCGCTGAACCCGAGCGTCGCCGTGCCGCGTTCGCCTTCGACGACCGCATGCAGCTCGTCGTATGGGAGCACCGATTGACGGCGTTTCGTCCAGATCGCATTGGCGCGGCGGTGCGTGCCGATGAAGCGGTACGCGAGCGACGCCAAGTGAGGGAGGAAGTCCGCGAGCGCGCCGCCGGCGAGCGAGAGCGCGGGGTGGCGCGTGTTCGCGTCCGCGAAACCGCCCGGGCCGAACAAGCCCAGCGCTATGAAGACCTCGACGTGCACGACGGATCCAAGCGTGCCGTTCTCGATCCAGTCCTCGATCTGGCGCGTCGCGTGATTAAAGAGGTAGTTATAGTCCTCGATCAGCGCGAGCCCGCGCGCGCTCGCGCAGCGGACGAGCTCCTCGAGCTCGGCGAATTTGACGGTGGCGGGTTTCTCGACGATGACATGAGCCCCCGCTTCGAGCGCGTCCATCGCGAGCCGGAAGTGCGATGTCGGCGGCGTCGTCACGTGCACGACGTCGGGCCGCACTTCGCGCAGCATCGCGGTGTGGTCGGTGAACCACGCGGTCACGCCATAGCGCTCGGCGGCGCTCTCCGCGACGGCCGGCGACAGGTCGCAGACTCCGGCGATCTCCACGCCCGGAAGTGTTTTCAGGCAACTCAAGTGTTGGCGAGCGATCGCGCCCGCTCCGATCAATGCCGCTTTCAAATCGCAATCCCTCGCTGCGCTCGCGGCGCCGCATCGCGGCGCGCGAGTATTTGTTTGAAGAAAGTCTCTAGCGAGCGCGCTGCGCTGTGCCACGAGTAGCGCTCCGCCGCGAGCGCGCGTCCGGCGCGGCCGAGCGACTGTGCGAGCGCTGGCTCGGCGAGCACGCGCAGCACCGCGCGCGCGAACTCGGCCGGATCGTCCGCGATCAACAGGTGTTGCCCTGCGACGCCTTCGAGCCCCTCGGCGCCGAGCGACGTGGACACCACGGGCCGCCCCATCGCCCATGCTTCCAATATTTTCAAGCGCGTGCCGCTGCCGAGGCGCAATGGCACGGCGATGACCGCCGCGGCCGACAAGTGCGGCCGGAGGTCGTCGACGGGACCCACGATCGTGACTCGCGGCCCCGCGTGCGCGAGGATTTCCGGCGCCGGATTCGCGCCGACGACGACGAATCGTGCGTCGGGATTGCCGGCCGCGACCAGCGGCCAGATCTCGCGCAGGAAGAAGAGCACGCCGTCGACGTTCGGCACGGTCGAAAGCAGGCCGAAGAACAGCACCGTGCGGCCATCGGGAGGCGGATCGCTGGCGCGCGGCTGCAAGTGTTCGACGTCGGCCGCGTTCGGGATGACGAAGGTGTTCGCGCTCGGCGCGTCAGCTGCGAGCCGCTTCTGGTCCGCGGTGCTGCAGACGCACACGCCATCGGCCGCGTTGTACGCGCCGAGCTCTTCCTTTGCGAGCTTCCGCCAATTCAGCTTCGCGTGCAGGCGCCGGCCGAAGGACACGGCGCTCGCCGCGATCTGCCGTGCGAGGTCATAGCCGACGTCATGCGAGTCGATCACGACGGCCGGCTCCGGTGTGCCGGGCTGTCCGTGACGGAGCCGATAGTGCGCGAGGTATGGGAGGTTCACGAACACGACATCGAAGCGGCGGCCGCCGAGAGCGCGGTCGAGCGCCGCCTGGAACGCGGGCACGGCGAACAAGTGGCGTTGATAGCTGCGGCTCGATAGCCACGAGCGCAATTGCAGCGCGCGGCGCCGCCATCCCGTCGCCCCATTCGGATTGCGGACGAACGTGACCTCGCGGCAATAGGCACGCATCGCCGGGCCGCTCAACGCCGGCGTCTCGTCGTCGTCGTGAAGCACGAGGGCCGTGAGGTCGTGGTCCTTCGCCAAATAGGTCAGCAGGCCATGCGTGCGCGCCTGCGCCCCGAACCGCGGCGGGCTCGGCGCCATAGGCGACACCAACAACACACTGAGACGCGAAGAATCCATCGACCGGGGGGCCTCGACACTAACGGCGCGGCGGCATTCTACAATGCACGTGTTGCAAGTCTCTGCCGCAGCGCACAATCTCGACCGCGCCGGCGCGCGCGTCGAGGAGCGCGCATCCGGTCCTTGACAAGCCGCTCATGCGGCCATTGCCACGTCGTGCTTTTGGCACCACGAGAGCAGCGCGTAGATCGACCAAGCGCGGGACCAGTACAAACCGCGTTTGCCGGCGATGAACGACTTCCACAATGTGTGCACCGTTTCCGGCTGTAGGCCGGCACTGCCGACCAGCGCTGAATCGGAGAGCATGCGCTCCATCTCGGGTTGCAGGCGCCGCCGCGCCCATTGGTCGATCGGCAGCACGAAGCCGGACTTCGGCCGGTCGAAGATGGCGGGGTCGAGCCGCGCGAGAGCTAAGTCGCGCAGCAGCCGCTTCTTGCGCGGCGGCGAGAACCGTCGAGCCGGATCGATGCCGGCCACCTTCTCGCAGAGGCCCCAATCGAGCAACGGCACGCGCGCTTCCAGCGAGACGGCCATGCTCGCGGCGTCGGTGTCGCGGAGCAAACGCTCGCCGATGAAGCTCGAGAGCTCGAGCAGCGAGATCGCGTGGAGAATCTCGCTGCCCTCGGTACGCGTGCGCCAGTCGCGCGCAACTTGAGCGGGCAAGCCGAAATACTGAGCTTCCTGCGCTGCGTGCACGCGCTTCGCGGCGAGGCGCGATTGAGTCTCGCGGGTGAACAGAGCGTAAGAAGTCTGGTAAAGGCCGAGCAGATCGTGAGCCGCGCACGCGACATCGGCGATCTTGCCCCAGCGTGTTTGCGGCGGCGTCGCTCCGAAGCTCCAGGACAACCCGCCGGCAAGCCGAGACGCGCCGTCGATGGCGCCATCGAGCACGCGCGGCATCCACGATCCCGCGCGCAGCATCTTCGGCAGCTCGACGAAGCTCGGGTAACCGCCGAACAGCTCATCGCCCCCCGTCCCCGCGAGGGCCACCGTCATGCCGGCTTCGCGTGCCGCTCGGCTGACGAAGTAGGTGTTGAGTGCATCGAATGTCGGCTGGTCGATCGCCGTCAGCGCGTCCGGAAGCTGCCGCACGAAGTCTTCTTCGCGCAGCTTCACGCTCGCGTGCTTGCTGCCGATCGCGGTGGCGACGCGCTCGGCGTACTGCGACTCGTCGAGGCCGGCTTCGTCGAAGCCGATCGTGAAGGTGTGCACGGCGTCGGGCGCGGCTTCGCTCGCAAGTGCCGCCACGGCGCTCGAGTCGACTCCTCCCGAGAGGAAGATCCCGAGCGGCGCGTCCGAGACGAGCTGCATCCGCACGGTGTTCTTGAGCTCCTCGCGCAGCTCGTCCTCGGTCGTGCGTCTGCCCGCGGAAGACGGTGGCTGCCAGTAGCAGCGAAGCGTGTAGCTGTTGGCGTCCTGCGCTCGCGCGCCGGGCGCGATGGTCAGCGTGCTTGCCGCCGGCAGCAGCTGGATCCCCTCGACGATGGTGTTCGGCCCGATCACGAATCCTTGCGAGAGGTACGAGGCGACGCCCTCCGGATCCAAGCGGCGCGCGACTACGCCGCTGGCGAGCAACGCTCGTATTTCGGACGAGAACAGCAGCACCTCTTTCCCGAGGGGACTGTTCCGCACCGTGGTCCAATAGAGCGGCTTGATCCCCATGTGATCGCGCACGAGATGCACCGAGCGCGAGCGCGGATCCCAGATCGCCATCGCGAAGATGCCGCGCAAGCGCGGTACGACGGCGAGCCCCCAGTGCGCGTACGCTTTCAGGATGACTTCCGTGTCGGACGTCGAATGGAAGCGCTCGCCGAGCGCCTCGAGCTCGCGCCGCACTTCCATGAAGTTGTAGATCTCGCCGTTGTAGCTGATCACGCACCCGGACGCGGCGTCGACCATGGGTTGGGCACCCGCCTCGCTCAAATCGAGGATCGCGAGCCGACGGTGGCCGAAGACGACTTCGCTAGCTTCTGCGGCCCAAAGCCCTTCGCCGTCGGGGCCGCGGTGGCGCAGCGCGATGCTGATGTTGTTGACGCACTCGGTGATCTTGTCGCGACCCGCCATTCCATTGGCAGCGAGATGCGAGAGGCTGCCGACGGCGCCGGCGATTCCACACATGACTTTCTTCTCCGACCTTCAGCGCGATAGCCGTTGTGACGACGCCCGATTGGGTTTGACTGCGCCCGGAGTCGCTTTCGGCGAGGGCGGCGGCTCGTGACGGCCGCGCGTCGCCCCGCGGTTGCCGTAGGTCGGTCGCGGCACCGGTGCAAATCGCCCTTTCGCGGGCGCCATCACCGGCTCTGTCGCAGGCAGAGCTTCGCTCCAGGCGGCAACCTTGGCCGCGACCCCGAGAGCCATGCCGAATATCAGGTTGCAGTAGAGGGACTGCAGGCCTACGTCGCCGTAGCAGTGCACGGTATAGGCGCCGAGCAAGCCGACGGCCACCATCGTGGCGCCGCGAGGCACGGGCTCCGTCGATCTTCGGAAGCCTCGCGCCGCGAGAAAAGCCGCCACCGGTATCACGCCCCAGCTGCCAACGATCCCGACTATGCCCGAGAAGGCGGCCATGCCCAGCAGAGAGTTGTGCGGCGTGTACAGCGCGGTCGTCCATTCGGCCGAGTAATTCGACCAGTAGTGCTCGAGCCTGACGTACGGGATGCCCCAGCCGGTGCCGAAGATCGGATTGCCCGTGTTGACCAACGTATAGAGAAGATTGCGAATCTCCTCCTGACGCGTCAGCGACGAGGGGTCGTATACGCTTCCCGTCGATGAAAACGCGCGAACTGGCGCGAAAAGCGCTCCCTCTCGGCCCCAGCCGACGACGACGTAGAGCAAGATCAGTGGCGAGGAGAACAGCAGCCAGCGGTTGATCTGGGTGCGCAGTGGTCCAGGGCCGAGCAGGAGATAAATTGCCGGCGCCCCGACCGCAATCTCCACCCACGCGATGCGCCGGTCGTTCAACACGATGGCGTAGAATATGTACCCCAACATGAGAAGAGCGGCGGTCCAGACGGCCTTTCCGCCCTTCATGTAGATCCAGACTGCAAGGACCAAAGTCGCCGCTGCGAACACGATCGAATCGTCGTGGCTCGTAACGTACTCAGGCAGCGGGTAGACCTTGCCGTAGAGATACGTCCAGTAATAGTAGATACAGAGCGTCGCTTTAACGAGCGCGGCGAAGACGACCATCTTGCCGAGCGCCGCCAGATCGCGTGGAGTCCGCATTACCGACGTGAGAATGAACGCGACCAGCAGTGCGGTCATGAAGCGCCAGACCTGGTAGTAGGCGAAATATCCCGAGCCGCCGCGGATCAGCCCCCAGAGGAAGGTGACGGCGATGCAGGCAAGGCTGATGTAGATCGCGCGGTGCATCTCGCGGATGCTCTGCGGCTTGTCACGAGACCCGACGAGGCAGAAGGGCGCTATCGCGATCAGCAGCAGTTGTATGGTGGATAGCGAGATGCCCGGGATGGGAACCAGGAGCGGAGCGAAGATGACGAGCGGGCTCCGCCAGGCGCCGTAGTAAGTGACCGGATCGTGGTCGACGTAGTTTTCCCCGATCAGCGCGACGAGCAAGAGCCCGAGCACGACCGTCGTGATCATGCTTCTTCGCTCGACTTGCTCCGAGCGATTCATCGTGTGGGCCGTCACCGCCACTTGAAGTTCAAGAAGTAGAGCAGCGCGAACCAAAGAATCACGTACACCGTCCAGCTGAGCCGGAGAGTCGCGCGATCGCGCTGGTCACCGTGTCGATTCGCGACGCCGACCCCGATCAGCACCGGGGCTAGCAAAATCGACACCAACATGTACTGGAACATGCCGCCTCTCTTAGGAGCCGCTGCCGTTCGCCAAGAAGCGCTCGATGCGCGCCACGATGCGTTCCGCGGCGCGGCCGTCCCCGTAAGGGTTCACCGCGTTCGCCATCGCGTCGTACGCCATGGAATCGTCGAGCAGCTGGCTCGCGCTCTGCACGATCGCCTTCGCCTCGGCTCCCACGAGCCGCGCCGTGCCCGCCTCGACACCCTCCGGGCGCTCCGTCGTATCGCGCATCACGAGCACCGGCTTGCCGAGGGAGGGGGCTTCCTCTTGCACGCCGCCGGAGTCCGTCAGAATCAGCTTACAGCGGGACATCAAGGCGACGAAATTTCGATAGCCCTGCGGGGGGATCAGGTGCACGTTCGTGACGTCGCTGAGCAGCCGTTTGACGGGCCGTTGCACGTTCGGATTCAGATGCACCGGGTAGACGAAGCGGTATTGCGGGTAGCGTAAAGCGAGCGTGTGGATGGCCTCGCAAATCTGCTCGAAGCCGCCGCCGAAGTTCTCTCGCCGATGCCCTGTAATCAGCACGAAGGGGCGCGTGTCCCAGTCGGCCGCAATGGCCGTGGAAAGGGCCGCGGAAATCGCCTCGCTGACGCCTAAGTCCTGCTGCCGCGCGACCTCCATGAACAGCGTGTCCACGACCGTGTTGCCCGTGACCTCGATGTGGCCCTCGGGCACGCCCTCGCGCAGCAGCGCTGCCCCCGCGGCTCGCGTTGGGGCGAAATGCAGCGCGACCATCTGTGAGGCCAGACGGCGATTCAGCTCTTCAGGGAAAGGGGACATCACGCTGCCCGTGCGCAGGCCGGCCTCCACGTGCCCGACGGGAATACGTCGATAGAAGCAGGCCAGCGAGGCGACCAGCACGGTGGTTGTGTCGCCTTGCACCAGAGCCAGGTCGGGATGGCCGTTCGCGAGCCAGCCATCGACCTTCTGCATCAAGCGCGAGGTCAATCCGGCGAGCGTTTGATCGGGCTGCATCGCGTCGAGATCGACGTCCGCCTTGAACCCGAGCTCGCCCGCGACTTGCTGGAACATCTCGCGGTGCTGCCCAGTGGCAACGACGCGACAATTGAGATGCTTGCTCTGCTTTAGCGCTGCGACGACGGGAGCCATCTTGATGGCTTCCGGACGCGTTCCCATGAAGACGTCAACGGTCTTGCATGCGTTCATCCACGCCCTCTGCGCCAATCTGCGCTGCCGTCTGTCCTACGCGGAGCCAGAGAATTTCCCGCGTGGCGAGCGCGAGGAACTCGGTGTTCGTCTTCAAATAGCGCTTCCACATCTTGCGCGGCTCCATCGCCAGGCGCCAAAACCATTCCATGCCGATGGCCTGGAGCAGGCGCGGTGCGCGCCGCACGCGACCGGTCAGCACGTCGAACGTGCCGCCTACGCCTGCCATCACGGGAACGCCGAGCGCTGCACGGTGACGCTCGAGCCAGATCTCCTTGAACGGGCTCGGCATCCCCACGAACAACATTTGCGGCGCTAGCTGCGCAATCTCGGCCACGACGCTCTCGTGGTCGGCCGGCTTGAAGTATCCGTCGCGCGCGCCCACGACCTTGAGGCCCGGGTACTTGCTGCCGCAGAGGCGCACGAGGTCGTCGATGACCTCCTTGCGGGCGCCGAGAAAGTAGACGCTCAAGCCGCGCTTCGACCCTTCGGCCAGCAGCTTCTCCGTGAGGTCGACGCCCGCGACGCGCTCGGGCAAGGCGGCGCCGCTGAGCCGCGAGGTCCATAGCACCGGCACGCCGTCGGCCACGATCAGGTCGCCGCCGCGGCAGGCTTTGCGCAGCTCCATGTCGCGACGCATCGTGCAGAGCAGAGCGGCGTTCATCGTGACGACGGTGTGGGCGGCCCTAGGGCCTTCGCACCACGCGACGCACTGGTCGATCGTGGCTTGCATGCCGATGGTGTCGAACGGACAACCGAGCAGCTCGACGCGCTTGGCGGTCTTCACGATCTTCCCCCCGAGAACGCCGGCGTCGCCTTGGCCCGCCATACGGCCTCCTGTGCTTCGTCGATCCTGCGCGTCGCTTCGCGCTTGCCGTGACGGAGGCAGGCGTACTGATAGCTGCGCAAAAATTCCCTGAACCCGGGCTCTTCGTAGCGCGCGACCCCGCGCGCGGCGCTCGTGGCGTAGCCCCAGATCATCGCGATGCTGCCGATGAGTACCGGGTGCTTTGGCAGGCGGAACAGCGCGCTCGCGAGCAAGTACGCGGGAGCGGTGCCCATGAAGTACTGGCCGTAGCCCGATCGCACGCGGCCAGTCCAGATACCTTTTTGGCTCGAGCCCATTGGCCGCAAATGAATGAACTTCAAGCCTTCGTTGTCGACGCTCTCGGCGATCCAACCGAGCATGCGGCAGCGATGACAATCGATACCATCCCACATGACCTGGCGCACGAAGCCGCCGATCTCGCGGAAGCACTTTACCTTGTAGAACTTCGTCATGCCGACCGACATCTCGTCGCCGCAGACCTCCGCGACGAGATTTCCGGTGCTCTTGTCGACGAAGTAGGGCTTCCCTGACGAAGTGCCGATGCGCGGATTCTTTTCCATGCGTTGCATGAGCAGCTCGAAATAGCGCGGCGGCAGATCGAGATCGAGGTCGAGCTTGCAGACGTAGTCGAACTCGTCGAGTGAAACCGTCTCGAGCCCCGCGTAGAAAGCTTCGATGACGCCGGGTCCCACGCTGCGGCGGCCGCGGTTCTCGCGGCGCACGACGCGCAGATACGGCAGGCGCGCCTTGTAACTCTCGAGAATCGCGGCCGTGTCGTCGGTCGATCCGTCGTCGACGACAACCCAAAGCGCGGGGGCAACACTCTGCGCGACTACGCTATCGAGCGTCCGGCGCATGTGTTCCGCCTCGTCACGACAAGGCGAAATGAGAACGTATCTGCGGTTTCGCATCTGAGCTTAGTGTTCTTGGTTTCGCAATTGTTGAGCGAGCCTGCAGCAGCCATCAGACCATTTGTCGCGGCAGTTCGCTACCGAATTGCTGCCACCTCCAACGAATCGCGGTGTGAGACCAAAGTCCAATCTCGGCCGCAGCCGTCGTTCGTCGGGGAGATTTAGATGAGCCTGCTGGGCCGCGCTAATACCTGAGTCACTCTTCTTATATGTGTACGGTGTTACGCCAGCAAGTCTGACCGAAACGGAGGAACGTTTCAGTGACGGCGTTCACACTGTTTTTACCGATGGCCAGGGCGCCGGTATTCGCGCCGTTTCGCCGGCCCAAGGACCGGGGCAAAGGGGAGGCCTAGTAGCTGTTCCGGCCGCCGATGACGATCCAGAGCGTCAGGGCCAGGATCTTGACGTCGAGCCAGGGGGACCAGTTGTTTATGTAATAGAGGTCGTGGTCGATCCTCTTACGCAGGTGCTCTTCGTCCTGCATCGTGCCCCGATAGCCATTGACCTGCGCCCAGCCCGTGACGCCCGGCCGCACGCGGTGGCGGCGAGAATAGCGATCGACGACGTCCTCGCACATCTTTCCGCCGGCCGTCGTGCGCAAGGCGTGAGGCCGCGGGCCCACGACCGACATCTCGCCGCGCATCACGTTGAGCATCTGCGGCAGCTCGTCGAGGCTGGTTCGGCGCATGAGCTTGCCGAGGCGCGTGACGCGAGGATCGTCTCTTTCGGTCAGCTTCTTCGCGTCGGGGTCCGAAAACTCCTGCTTCATGCTGCGGAATTTGTAGACCTCGATGACCTCGTTGTTGAAGCCATAGCGGCGCTGCTTGAACAGCACCGGGCCCCGGCTCTCGAGCTTGATCAGCGCGGCGAGCACCAGGAAGAGTGGCGTCGCGGCCAGTAGCACCACGCCGGAAAACACGATGTCGAAGCAGCGCTTGCCGATCGCGTCCCAGCCTTCGAGCGGCTTCTCGAACGCGTTCCACATCGGCAGGCCGAAATGGTGGCTCGCGCGGCCGTGCGAGATCTCGTCGTCGAGCACTTCCGGGCACAAGCGGACGTTCGCGGGAAGCACCGCGAGCAGCCGCGTGACCTCGAGGACTCGCGACTGCGCCGACCAGGGGAGGGCGACCAGCACCTCGTCGAGCGCGTGCTCGCGGCCCCACGCGATCAGATCGTCGAGGTTGCCCATGACCGGGTAGCGACCGAAGCTAGTGCCGACGCGCGAGACGCGATCGTCGAAGACTCCAATCACGTAATTCCAAGGCTCCGCGAGCTGCTCGATACGCTCGATGAGCTTCTTGGCTTGAACCGTCGCTCCGTAGATCAGGATTCGCCGGCCGAGCCTGCCCTTGCGCGCAAGCGAGCGAACGAAGCGCGCGACGAGCGCGCGGAACAGCACGACGACCGTGACGGTGGAGAGGATCCAGAGGAGAGCCCAGGTCCACATCGCGGAAAACACGGGCACCGGCTCGAATGCCGTCGCTGCCGTGGCTAGGGTCAGGAAGATCAAGAGCAAGAGGCCGGCGATCCGCAAGGCCTGGCGGCCGGGCGCCACGATGGCGGCGAAGTGGTACATGCCCGTGGATTTCAGAGCCAGAATCGTGAACGCGCCGAACACGCCGATCGCGGCGAGATTCTGCGCGAACGTGAAGTCGGGGCCGCTCGGGTACAGAAAATGGCCGGCGACGCCGCACAGCAGGATCGCCGCGACGTCGCACACCAGCACCAGCCCGGCAAGAAAGCCCGCGGAGAACGCGCTTCCCTGAGCTTGTCCGATGGACTCCTGGGTGCGAGAAGCGGAGCCGCCCGGCGCCGTCCCTCGATCCGGTTCAACCTGTTCTCTTTCTTCTACTTTTCGCACGAACGTGGCCATGCCACTACGCCGGCGGTCATGTCCGGGGAGGGATTGTACTTCGACGCGAGGCGATTGACGAAGGTCATTTTTCCGGCGCAGGTCAAGATCCTAGGTGTTGTTCTTAGAGCCGCGAATCTGCGGGGCGCGTAGGCCTCCGAAGCGGCGGCAGTATGCGTTAGAGCCGGATTGGCTGCTGTGAAGTCGTTTGCGAATGTGGCAAGAAATCCAGGCTGGCCCCGAACTGTGCTTTGATTCAATCCACCCCGGTAGGCCAAGTTGCTAGACTCGCTTGCAGCCGTGGGTTGGCCCGGTGTCCCCCGGGGTGGCGTCCTCCTCGGGCGAAGCGTTATCGCCCGTTCCCTAGGCGCCGTTGGAGATCAAACGTCATGAAAGTCGTGCTGTTCTGCGGGGGGCTCGGTACCCGGCTGCGGGAGCACTCGGACACCATTCCGAAGCCGCTCGTCAATATTGGCCATCGCCCGATCCTGTGGCACCTCATGCGCTACTACGCGCATTTCGGTCATACGGAGTTCATCCTCTGTCTCGGGTATCGCGGAGACTTGATCCGCGAGTACTTCTTGAACTTCCGCGAAGAGCTGACCAATGACTTCGTCTTGCGCCCCGCGAGCGGCGAGGTGCAGCTCCTGAAGCGCGATGCGGCCGACTGGAGCATCACGTTCGTCGACACCGGGCTTCACAGCAACATCGGCCAGCGCCTGCTGAAGGTACGCCGGTACGTCGAGAACGATCCCATGTTCCTCGCCAATTACGCGGACGGGCTCTCGGACATCCCCGTTCCCGGCTTGATCGACCTGCTCGAGAAGCAGAAAGCGACAGCCTGCTTCGCCTCCGTGCGCAGCCAGCACAGCTTTCACACCGTGCGCTCCGCACAGGACGGCGTCGTGACGGAGATGGGCGCGATGAATGAGGGCGACATCTGGCTCAACGGCGGGTTCTTCGTGCTGCGCCGAGAGATCTTCGATCACATCAACGAAGGCGAGGAGCTCGTCGTCGAGCCGTTCGCCCGCCTGATCGCCAAACAGAAGCTCGTCACCTATCAGCACCACGGCTTCTGGCAGGCGATGGACACGTTCAAGGACAAGATCACGTTCGACCGCATGGACGCGCGCGGCGACTGTCCCTGGGTACTCGGGCGGAAGTGACGGTCGCGCGCCGGGCTAGCTAGCCCTGGATACGCGGGCGCGCACGAGCGAAGCCGCGACGACCAGCGGCCTCGTAATTCGAAAGGCGAACGTCATCGTCGCCAGATAGATGCCGCCGCAAAGCACGCTGAGAATCA
>Ga0075418_10001655_pt1 | contig 25361 bp, 20 predicted proteins | sample SoiMetdeltSBSDD2_FD_81776 | JGI IMG/M metagenome (GOLD analysis project Ga0075418, IMG submission 81776) | Bulk soil microbial communities from a Populus tree surrounding site in Tennessee, USA - Soil MetaG P. deltoides SBSDD2 | ecosystem: Environmental > Terrestrial > Soil > Tree plantation...
CTCGGAGGAAGGGAGCAAGCATCCCGACCTGCTGTACTTCGGCTTCCAGCACCAGCTCGATCACACGGCTCCCGCCTGGTTCTACCAGAAGCTCAAGTCGCCCCGCTCGTTCGACGAGGGGAAGGTGGCGGCGTTCTACGACCGCCTGCGTATGCCGCAGTTCGACCTCACGGACGCGGACGCGGCTTCGGTCACGCTCATCCTGCAGGCCCTCACCAAGGAGAAGGTGCCGCTCGAGAGCGTGCGCCGGCTCACGGCGCGCGAGGAGGCGGTGGAAGTGGGCCGGAGGCTGGTCCGCGACTACAATTGCCAGGGCTGCCACGTCCTGGATGGCCGGGGGGGCGCCATCCGGGAGAGCATCGCGTTCAACCTCAGGCAGGAGGGCAGAAGCGAGGACGAGGCGCAGTCGCTCGCCCCGAGCCTCGGCCCGCCGATCATCGACGGCGAGGGGGACAAGGTGCAGCCCGACTGGCTGTTCGGCTTCCTCAAGGCTCCGGAGCCGATCCGGCCGTGGCTGGCGGTCCGCATGCCGACGTTCCATTTCACCGATCAGGAGGCGAGCCAGCTGGTGAGCCACTTCGCGGCCAAGGACAAGAGGATGCCCTACGAGACCTTCGACCGGAACACTCCTTCCGGGCCCGGGCTCCACGCCGCGCTGACGATGTTCTCGAAGGACTACTTCGACTGCTGGAACTGCCACCAGCAGGGCGCCCGCAAGCCTCAGGGGCCGCCGGAAGGGTGGGCGCCCGATTTGATGCTCGCCTCGAGGCGCCTCAACCCCGACTGGATCGCCCGCTGGATCAAGGACCCGCAGAAGTTGATGCCCGGGACCAAGATGCCCACGTTCTACGATCCTGCCGACCCGAAAGGATCGGCGCCGCCCGACGTCCTGAGCGGTGATCCCGATCAGCAGATCGAGGCCCTGAAGCAGTACGTGTTCACCCTGGGGCAGAAACGCGCCACCGCCGTGGGGGCGCAGCCCTGAACGAGAGAGGAGCCAAGACGATGAGACCGATGCGCACGCCGATCCTGTCCCTGACCCTGCTCGCCATGGCGCTCGTGGCCGGCACGGCGCGGGCCGGGGAGATCATCGGCAAGGTGAAGTACGCCGGTGCGGCACCGGCCCCCAAGAAGCTCGCCGTCACCAAGGATCAGGCGATCTGCGGCAAGGTCGAGCACCTGGAGGAATTCCTCCTGGTCGGGGCCGACAAGGGGGTCCGGAACGTGGTCGTGAGCCTGACCGATCCCAAGGACGGGAAGAAGATGACCGTCCCGCCGAAGAACCCGGCCATCGATCAGAACGGCTGCCGCTTCGTCCCGCGCATCCAGATCATCCCGGCGGGGGCCAGTGTCGACATCGTCAACAGCGACGGCATCCTGCACAACATCCACACCTGGTCGAAGGACAACACGGCCTTCAACAAGGCGCAGCCCAAGTTCAAAAAGGTGATGACGGAGAAGTTCGACAAGCCGGAGATCTTCCGAATCTCCTGCGACGTCCACTCCTGGATGAACGGCTGGCTCGTCGTCGCGGGCCACCCCTACTACGCCCTCTCGGATAACGCCGGCACCTTCAAGATCGCCGACGTGCCCGCCGGCAGCTACACGCTGGAGTACTGGCACGAGAAGCTCGGCAAGCAGACCAAGCAGGTGACTGTCCCGGCGACCGGATCGGTCACCGCCGACTTCGAGTACGCCGCCAAGTAGAGCGACTCGCCGGCCCGGATTGCTCTAGCGTCCCGCGCCCTGCCCCGCCTCAAGGTGGCGGATCAGGGCGCGGGCTGCGTCGATCGGCTCCCCTAGATCCTCCGCGAACGAGGGCATGGCGGAGCCGACGCCGAACGTCAGCGCGCGGGCGAAGGCTTCGTCCGAACCGCCGCCGCGACGGCTGCAGGCGTGCGTCAGGTCGCCCGATCGCGGCACCACCATGCCCGCCGCATCGGCCCAGAGAGTGCCCGCCTCCCGGGGGGTCATCCCACGCCCTGCGGCGCCGTGGCAGGTGGCGCACCCGAGGCGGTCCCAGAGGTCCTTCCCTCGCCCCTGGTCCGTCCCTTCGACCCGGGGCGTCGCCGGAGACGGAGTTGCCTCCACGCCCTCGGCACTGAGGCCGCTTCCTCGCAGGGCCGGAGAGAACTCCTTGATACGTAGTACCAGCGCCCAGCGCTCCTCGTCCGACAGGAAATAGAAGGCCGGCATCGCCGATCCCGTGCCGGTGCCGAGGGTGATCATCCGGAAGAGGTCCGCATCGCGCGAAGCGGGCGTCGAGCGGAAGCGGTAGAGCCCGGCGGTGAAATCGCGCGGCGGAAAGAGGAGCAAGGCCGCCGCGGGCCCGCGCCCGTCCCCGCCCGCGCCGTGGCAGGCGGCGCAGTGCAGGCGGTACAACCTGTCCCCGCGCTCCAGCCGATCCGAGGCCGGCGCTTCCCTGGGCGCCGGGATGCGGGGCTCTCGGGACCGGAACTCGGCCCAGACATCCCGGCGCGCGCGCCCGAGCCCCTGAAGATACGCGACGAGCTGTTTGGCCTCCTCGGTGGGCTCGGGTGCGCCTCCTCTGCCTGCGCGGAACAGGTGGCGCGAGGCAGGCATCCTGGAGCCCGGGACGAGGATCTCCGGCGCGTACAGGTGGGCCTGCTGCCAGTCGTCGCTGCGGCGATGCCCTTCGAGGCCGAGATCGGGCCCGACGCGCGACGCCAGCGGCCCGGAGTCGACCGGACCGGGCAGGGAGACGGTGCCCCTGTCGGGCGGGGCGTCGAACTGTGTGTGGCAGCGCCCGCAGCCCTCACGGCGATAGACCGCCTCGCCCGCCGTCTCGTCGGCCGTGAGCTGCCCGGTCTCCGCGTCCGCCGCCGGGGCCCCCGGACCGGACGGCGGCTCGCCGGCGGGCGCGCAGGCGCCCAGGAGTGCCGGCAGGACCATCAGGAGCGGCAGGCGCGCCAGGAGTCCCGAGGCGCGGCCTCCCGGGGAACGGCGGAGGCTACGAGGAAGGCGGGTTGCCGTCGGACGTCGAGTCACGCCGGGACGACGACCTCGAAACCGCCACGACGAAGCAGGCGACCACCGCGCCCAGGATCCCGAGCATGAACAGGACGCTGATCGAGAGGCCCCGCCCCACGCTCCCCGCGCCGGCGGCGGTGTTGCACATGGCGCACTGAGCCGAGGCCACGCCCCCCGCGCCCAGGGCGGAGAGGAGCGCCACGATGAGCGCGTCAAATAAGGTAGAGCGCCGCATACAGACCGACCCACACAACACCGACGAAATGCCAGAACAGGGCGCAGACCTCGACCTTCTTCTGGCGCCCGTCCGGAACCCAGGCCTCGCGCTGCCGCCAGGCGATGATCAGCAGCCAGACCACGCCGACCGTGGCGTGGACCGCGTGTGCGCCCGTCACGAAGTAGAAGATCGACCCGTACGTGGTCCCCGCGAAGCTGAGCCCCTGGCGGAGAAGCATGGACCACTGCAACACCTGGAGCAGGAGGAACGCCGCCCCGAGCGCGGCGGAGATCGCCAGCCCGCGCCGCAGGCCGATGGCGTCGAGCGATCGCATGGCGCGCACCGCGCGGGCCAGGGCCAGACTCGACGCCAGGATGACCAGGGTGTTGAAGCCGCCCAGGCGGACCGGCAGCGCCGGGAGTCCAGGCGCGGGCCAGAGCTGTCCGGAGTACCGGAACACCAGATAGGCGCCCGTGAGTCCGGCGAAAAACATCGTCCCCGCCATCAGGAACACCAGCGTGCCGAAGCGGTGGATCGCGGGCATGGCGGGATCGGCGGCCCCGGAGCTCATGGGAGCGTCACCCTTCGATCGAGGGCCAGCAGCAGGAGCAGCGCCGGAAGATAGGTCACCGAGGCCAGGAGAACCCGGCGGGCGGCGCGGGCCGAGCCGCCCAGGGCGACGGGAATCGCCACGCCGGCGAACAGCAGTCCGAGCAGAAGGGCCGCCCAGAAGTATGCCGTTCCGGCGAGACCCCAGAGCGTCGGCAGCAGGGTGATCGGTACCAGGACGAAGACGTGCGCCACGATCAGTCTTCCGGTCAGCGTGTTCTCCCCCGTCCGCACAGGAAGCATCATGAAGCCCCCCCGCTCGTAGTCTTCCCGGTAGAGGCAGGCGATCGCCAGCGCGTGCGGCATCTGCCACGCGAACAGGATCGCGAACAGGATGACGCCGCCGGCGCCGATGCCACCGTCCGCGGCCGCCCACCCGACCAGCGGCGGCAGGGCGCCGGGGAGAGCGCCCACGAGCGTGCAGAAGGTCGATCGCTTCTTGAGCGGCGTGTACGCGAACAGGTAGCTCACGAGGATGAGGGCGACGAGCCCCGCCGCGACGCGATTGACCGACAGGGCGAGGTGGGCCATCCCCACGGCCGAGGTCGCGCAGCCGAAGAACAGGGCCTGGCGTGGCTCGAGTCGTCCGGCCGGCAGCGGGCGGCCCTGGGTACGGTGCATCCGCGCGTCCTCCGCGCGCTCGATGTACTGGTTCAGGGCGGAGGCTCCTGCCGCCGCCAGGGCCATTCCGAAGAGGGTGTGGAGCAGCAGGCCCATCTCGACGCCCCTGCGGGAGCCGAGGTAGAAGCCGACGAGGGCCGTCACCAGGACCAGCGAGGTGAGGCGCGGCTTGCTGAGGTCGAGATAGAGGGCCAGGCGCTCGCGGAGAGGGCGGGGCTGGGCGTCGACCGTCGGCGCCTCGAAGGCGCGATCGGCCCGGATCATGCCGGGACCCTTTCCTGATCGACCAGCCGATCCTGCGCCGCTGCCGTCATGGCGCGCGGCAGCACGACGCCGGTGCCGGCGGCCCGGATCGTCAGAACAAGCAGCGTCGCCAGGAGGAGCGCTCCACAGACCAGGTGCGCCGTCGTCGGCACCACGGCCAGACGGCTCAGGACAGACGCCCCTCCCAGGGCGATCTGGAGCACGACCAGAGCCACGGCGAGGCGCGCGGGCGCCACGAGATCCGGCCGTTCCGGATACCGGGACGCTCTCACGGCGACCCAGAGCACGGCCGCGGCGATGGCGATCGCCCCCACGCGGTGCGCGAAATGCACTCCGATCTCCAGGGACAGGAACGGCGGCACGAGGCGGCCGAAAGCCAGCGGGACGTCCGGGATCGCGAGCCCGGCCCCGGTGTGGCGCATCACGGCACCCAGCACGAGCTGCGCGTAAACCAGCGCGCCCGCAAGACCAGCGAGCACGGGGAGAGACGGCCGCCTCCCGCGCCCGAGCGGCCCTCTGACTCCGGCATGGTGTCCGGGGGATGTGACCTCCGCCAGCACCACGACCACCGAGAAAAACGCCTGGGCGAGACAGGCGTGAGCCACCGAGACGACGGGCGGCAGCCGGAGCAGCACGGTCAGCCCGCCGAGGAGTCCCTGCAGCACCACCATGCCGAACGCCGCGAACGCCAGGGCCCGCACCCAGCGCCGCCGCTCGCGGCGCGCGTGCCAGACCAGCGTCACGAAAGTCAGGAGCCCGACCGTGGCGGCCACCAGGCGGTGTCCATGCTCGAACAGCACGCCTCCGACCATGGGCGGGAAAACCTTGCCGAACGACAGTGGCCAGTCGGGGACCGCGAGGCCCGATCCGGTGCTGGTGACGAGTCCCCCGGCGGCGAGCAGGACGACCGTGGCGGAGGCCAGGAGCAGGGAGAACCGGTGCCGCCAGCGGTCGAACCCGGGCGCCGGCACCTCTGCCTTCCGACGCTGGCCGTCTCCCATCGCCTTCCCGCTCCTCAGGCGCGCGTCGGTTTGAGGGCCGCGGCCTCCAGCGGCGACGGCGCCCCGGCTCCGGGCTTGTCCTGGGGCAGGTAGTCCTCGGAGACTCCGGGGACGCTGTACTCGTACGGACCGCGGTAGACCGTGGGGATCACGTCCCAGTTGCCGTGGGGCGCCGGCGACGTGGTCGTCCACTCGAGCGTGTTCGCCCGCCACGGATTGCGCTCGCCGGTCCTGGCGCGCGCGAGGCCCCAGACGAAATTGACGACGAACAGGAGCTGGCTCACCCCCAGCAGCAAGGCGCTGATGGTGATGAACTCGTTGACCGGCTGCAACGGCTTGAGGAACTCGTACTGTGTGGGATCGTAGATGCGGCGCATGTGGCCCTGCATCCCGAGGTAGTGCATCGGGAAGAACACCAGGTTGAAGAACACGAACGTCAGGGCCCAGTGGATGCGGCCGAGGGTCTCGTTCATCATCTTGCCGAACATCTTCGGGAACCAGTACGTGAGGGCGGCGAAGATCCCGAACAGGCTGCCGCCGAACAGGACGTAGTGGAGGTGCGCCACGATGAAGTAGGTGTCGTGGATGAAGATGTCGACGGGGGTCGAAGCCATGAAGACGCCGGAGAGCCCGCCGATGATGAACATCGAGACGAAGGTCATGGCGTGGAGCATGGCCGTGGTGTACCGGATCGAGCCACGCCAGAGCGTCCCCAGCCAGTTGAAGGTCTTGATCGCGGAGGGGACGGCGATCACCATGGTCGAGACCATGAAGGCCGTCCCGAGGGCCGGGTTCATGCCGCTCTGGAACATGTGGTGGCCCCAGACGATGAAGCCGAGTCCCGCGATCCCCATGATCGAGAACACCATCGCCTTGTAGCCGAACACGGGCTTGCGCGCGAAAGTGGCCAGGATGTCGGACACGAATCCCATCGCCGGCAGGATCATGATGTAGACGGCCGGATGCGAGTAGAACCAGAACAGGTGCTGCCAGAGGAGCACCTGCCCGCCGCCGGTCGGCGCGAAGAAGTGCGTCCCGAGCGTCCGGTCGAACAGGAGCATGCCGAGCGCCGACGCCAGGACCGGCGTCGCCATGAGCTGCAGGATGGCGGTGATGAACAGCGCCCACAGCGACAGGGGCAGCCGGAAGAAGTGCATCCCGGGAGCGCGCTGGTTGACGATGGTGGTGATGTAGTTGACCGCGCCCATGATCGACGAGGTCCCTATGATGAGCACGCTGATGATCCAGAGGGTCTGGCCGCGCGTCACCCCGGTGAACTCCGGAACGGCGCTCAGCGGCGGGTAGGCCGTCCAGCCGGTGGCGGCGGCCCCCGCTTCCACGAAGAAGGACGACGCCATCACCATCCCGCCCGCGAGGGCCACCCAGAACGACAGCATGTTGAGCCGCGGGAAGGCCATGTCCTTGGCGCCGATCATGAGCGGGATCAGGAAGTTCCCGAAGGCGCCCGTGAGGTTGGGGATGATCACCAGGAAGATCATCACCGAGCCGTGCATCGTGAACAGCATGTTGTAAAACTCGGGCCCCATGTGCCCTTCCGGCATCACGGACTCGGGGAAGAGCGTCCCGAGCGGCATCGGCCGGTCGGGGAAGCCGAGCTGCCAGCGCACCATGAGCGCCAGGAGCCCCCCGACGACCATGAACAGCAGGCTCATGAACAGGAACTGGATGCCGATGATCTTGTGATCTTCGGAGAAGACGTACTTGCGGATGAACGGGGTGTGGTGCTCCGACATCGTGGCTCCTCTGCGCTCGGTCCTCAGGCGGGCGGGGGCGTCGCGGCTCCGCTCTCCCCCGTTGCAGCCGGAGTCTCACCGGCCGTGGCCGCCTGCAGAGCCGCTTCCTGCTCCTCAATCCACTGCCGGTACTCGCCCGGCTCCATGACCGTCAGCTGTCCTCGCATGGAGTAATGTCCGAAGCCGCACAGCTCCGCGCAGGCGATCTCGTAGGTGCCGGTCTTGTTCGGCTCCAGCCAGACATCGATGGTCACTCCGGGAACGGCGTCCTGCTTCAGGCGGTGGTAGGGCAGGAAGAAGCTGTGAAGGACGTCCTTGGAGCGGAGCCGGATGCGCGTCTTGGAATTGACCGGCAGCCGCATGTCGTTCGAGGTGATGATGTCGTCGGCGGTGTCGAACTCCCCATCCGCGCCACCGTAGCGGATCTCCCAGTTGAACTGCGACGCCGTGACCACGACCGTCTGATCGGTGGGCGGTATCGATCCCTTGATCTTGTTCCAGGCGGTGCGGCTGGCGAAGGCGAGGAAGACCAGCATGACCGCCGGGACGACGGTCCAGATCACCTCGAGGCGCCCGTTGCCGTGCGTGTAGTGGGCGCGGACGCCGGGCCTCCCGCGGTAGCGGAAGGCGAACCAGATGAGGACCGCTTCGGTGAGGATGAAGGCGACCCCCGTCACGACCAGGATGATGTAGAACATCTGGTCGATCGTGGGGCTGATGGTCGAGACGCCTTCTGGCAACTGCAACCAGCGCATCGTGGCTTCCGACTCCCCGGATGGTCGGCGACGGTCTCCCGTCGCGCGGCGGCGCCGCGGCCGCCGGCCGACAGGGCGCGCAGGACGCGTCTTTATATGCGACGGCCGGGGGATGAGTCAAGCCTCCCGATAGTATGATGCACGCCCCCATGAGTCGCTCCGAATCCGCGCCGCCCGCCGTACTCACCGAAGGACTGGCGCACCGATTCGGCGAGCGCCAGGCGCTCGCCGGCCTCGATCTGATCGTGCGGGAGAAGGAGCTGTGCGTCCTGCTCGGACCCAACGGCGGCGGCAAAACCACGCTCTTCCGCATCCTCTCGACGCTGTTGCGTCCCACATCCGGCAAGGCGCTGGTGTTCGGGCACGACATCGAGCGCGAGCCGGACGCCGTCCGCCGGCTCATCGGGGTGGTGTTCCAGTCGCCGGCCGTCGATCGGCAGCTCACGGTGCTCGAGAACCTGGAGGTCCAGGGCCGGCTCTACGGGCTCACGCGATCGGCGCTGCGGCGCGAGTCCAGGGAGATGCTGCAGCGCCTGGGTCTTCTGGATCGGGCGGGCGACCGGACCGGGACGCTGTCGGGCGGCCTGCTGCGGCGGGTCGAGATCGCCAAGGGGCTGCTCCACAGGCCGCGCCTGCTGCTGCTCGACGAGCCCTCGACGGGGCTCGACCCCGCCGCCCGGCGCGATCTGCACGATCTCCTGGACCAGCTCCGCAGCCGGGACGGCGTGACCGTCCTCATGACCTCCCACCTCATGGAGGAGGCGGAGCGCTCCGATCGGCTGGCCATTCTGAGCCGGGGACGCCTGGTCGCCCTCGGGACGCCGGCCGATCTGAAGGCCGAGATTGCCGGCGAGGTCGTGGTGATCACGACACCCGACCCGGAGGCCCTCCGGGAGGGCGTGCGGCGGCTTTCGGGTCTCACCGCCTCGATCGTCGACGGAACCGTCCGGTTCGAGGCCCAGGACGGTCACGCGCTCATCCCGCGGCTCGCCGAGGCGTTCGCCGACCGCGTGACGTCGATCACGGTCGGACGGCCGACGCTCCTCGACGTCTTCGTCCGCCGCACGGGTCACCGCTTCCTGGGAGACGGGGCGGGAGGCGACGAGGGGCAGGCGGCATGAGAGGGGCGGTCATGGCCGTCGGCGCGCTCGCGCGACGGGAGATGGTGCGCTTCTTCAGGGAGCGGACGCGCGTCGTCGGCGCCCTCCTGCAGCCGGTGATGTTCTGGGTGTTCTTCTCCGCCGGGCTCGGTGCCTCCTTCAGGCCTCCCGGAGGGACCGGGCCCGGATACGCCGCCTACCTCTTCCCCGGCACGGTCGTGCTGATCCTGCTGTTCACCGCCATCTTCTCGACCATCTCGGTCATCGAGGATCGCCGGGAGGGGTTCCTGCAGGGGGTCCTCGTCGCCCCGGTGCCGCGAGCCTGCATCGTCCTCGGCAAAGTGCTGGGCGGAACGGCCCTGGCGGTGTCCCAGGCGGTCCTCGTCCTCCTGCTGGCCCCGCTCGCGGGCCTGCGGCCCGGCCCCCTCGCGATCGCCGGAGCCATCGGCGTCCTGGCGCTCATCGGCTTCGCGCTGACGGCGCTGTCGTTCTGCATCGCCTGGCGCATGCAATCGACGCAGGGCTTCCACGCGATCATGACGGTCTTCCTGATGCCTCTGTGGCTCTTGTCGGGTTCCTTCTTCCCGGCGGACGGAGCGCCCGCCTGGTTGCGCGCCCTCATCGCGGCGGATCCGCTGACCTACGGCGTGGCCTTCCTGCGGCGGCTCCTCCTGAGCGGCTCGGGCGCTTCCGACGCCGGCCTGCCGTCCGCCGGCCTGTCGCTCGTAGCGACGCTCCTGTTCGGAGCTGTTACATTTGGATGCGCCCTGACACTCGCCCGCCGGGCGGACCGCTGAGGGATCGCGTGACCTGGAGCGACCTGTCGACCCTCAACGCCGCGCTCAACGGCGCGAGCGCCCTGCTCCTTGCGACGGGGTACGCCGCCATCAGGCGGCGGCGCATCCCGCTCCATCGGGCCTGCATGCTCGCGGCGGTCGGGACCTCGATCCTGTTCCTCGTCTCCTACCTCGTCTACCACGCCCGCGTCGGGTCGGTGCCCTACCGCGGCACGGGACTCGCGAGGCCTCTCTACTTCGCCATCCTGGTGTCTCACACCGTGCTGGCGGCGGCGGTCGTGCCGCTGGTCATCGTGACCGTGCGCCGCGCCCTGCGCTCCCGGTTCGAGGCCCACGTCCGCCTGGCGCGCTGGACCCTGCCCATCTGGCTGTACGTGTCGGTGACGGGCGTCGTCGTGTACCTGATGCTCTACCGACTCGGCGACGGCGGCTGATCCCCGGGATCGGGGACCGCGACCCACCCATCATCCCCGGTATCATCCTCCATCGTCCCCCGTCCATCGTTGCGCGCGGACGCCGGGCTGTGCTAAATTCGGCCGCCTTTTTTGGCAGGGAGCGCCACGATGTCGCATGCTGCCGTCATGAACCACGCCGACCGCTACGAGACCGGCCTGACCCCCGGGTGGGGCAAGCTGATGATGTGGCTGTTCCTGTGCTCGGACGCCATGTCCTTCGCCGGCCTGCTCGCCGCCTACGGCGCGGTGCGGATCTTCGGCACGGAGTGGCCGGTGCCGGCCCACGTGCTCGATGTGCCGCTGACCGCCCTCAACACCTTCATCCTCATCTGCAGCAGCGTCTCCATGGTGTGGGGGCTCTCCGCCATCAAGCGGGGCAGCCAGCGGGGGCTCGTGATCTGGCTTCTCATGACCATGCTCGGCGGGTCGATCTTCCTGGGCATCCAGGCGTACGAGTGGACGCACCTCCTGACGCACGAGACGCATCCCCTGTCGATCCAGTCGAGCCTGTTCGGCGCGACCTTCTTCATCCTGACGGGATTCCATGGCTGCCACGTCTTCTCCGGCGTCGTCTACCTGGGCTGCATCGCGTTCCGCGCGGCCCGGGGCGGCTACACCCGGGAGAACAACAGCTCGGTCGAGATCGTCGGCCTCTACTGGCACTTCGTCGATCTGATCTGGATCCTGGTCTTCACGTTCGTCTATCTCATCTGAGGCTCGAGGGAGGGATCGATCCGTGACGCACCACGAGGCCGAGCACAAGGAGCCCCGCTACGGCATGGTCTGGGTCGGGCTGCTCGTCCTGACGCTCGTGGAGCTCTGGGTGGCTCAGTGCGGCATGCCGAAGATCGGCATCGTGATCTCGCTCTGCGCCCTGGCGCTCGTGAAGGCCGGCATGGTCGCCGCCTACTTCATGCACCTCAAGTTCGAGAAGTACGCGCTCATCCTCATCGTGCTCAGCCCGCTCCTCCTGTCTGCCATTCTCTACGTCGGCCTGATGCCCGATTCCACCACCCACACGCACTGGCTGCCGCCGCAACCGTAACGCGCGCCGGGCACGCGCGATCGGGCCGGCGAGGCAGGCGCCGCTCGCGGAAGGCGTCCGGAACCGCCCTCGTCCTCTTTGCCCGCGTTCCCCGTCCGGGACTCGTCAAGACCCGGCTCACGCCTCCCCTGACCGCGCGCGAGGCCTGCCGGCTGCACACCGCCTTCCTCGAGGACGTCGCCCAGGTCGTGCGGACGGCCGCCCGCCGCTCGGGAGCCGTCCCGTGGGTCGCCTTCAGCAGCCCCTGGGAGCCCCCCCGTCGCGGCGCGCTCACCTCGGCGCTGCGCGGGTTCCGGCGACTGCCGCAGCGGGGGGGTGATCTCGGGGCACGGATGCGGCGGACCTTCCTGCATCTCCTCCGACAGGGCTACGGCGGCGTCGTCCTGGTCGGCGGGGACAGCCCGACGATCCCGGCGTCCCGCCTGGTCGAGGCCTGTCGCGCGCTCCGGGCCGGCGCCGACCTCGTCCTCGGTCCCGCCCGCGACGGCGGCTACTACCTGGTGGGCCTCAGGCGCGACCGGCCGCCGCTGTTCCGGCGCGTCGCCTGGGGCACGGCGGGCGTGCTGCGGACCACGCTGCGCCGCGCCCGGAGGGCGCGCCTCGGCATCCGCCTCCTGAAGCCCTGGTATGACGTCGACCGGAGCGCGGATCTGATCCGCCTCCGGCGCGAGCTGCGTGGTCGCGCCCGGCGGCGCGCGAGGCGCACCGCCACGCTCCTCGACGCTCTGGAGAACCGCCTGTCGTCCTGATCAACCGATCTGGATCATCCCGAGGCGCCCCGCGAAGCGGCGGGCCATGTGCTCGAGGACGAGTCGGCCTCTCGCGTCCTCGCGGGTCGCGCCGGCGGCCTGCCGCGCGGCGGCCCGGGCATCCTCGAGGATGTCCTGGTCGCGCAGGATGTCCCCGGCCCTCAGGTCCGGGAGCCCGGACTGGCGCGTGCCGAAAAACTGCCCCGGCCCGCGCAATTCGAGATCCCGACGGGCGACCTCGAACCCGTCTTCGGTGGCGCACAGCACCTCCAGGCGCCGCCGCGCTTCCTCTGTGATCCCGGCGCCCGGCATCAGGATGCAGTAACTGTGGTGCGCGCCGCGTCCGACGCGGCCCCGCAGCTGGTGCAGCTGCGACAGCCCGAAGCGTTCCGCCTGCTCGATGACCATGACAGTCGCGTTCGGGACGTCGATCCCGACTTCGATCACCGTCGTCGCGACCAGCACCGGCGTCCGGCCCGCCGCGAAATCGGCCATGACGGCGTCGCGCTCCTCGCTTCTCAGCCGCCCGTGCAGGAGCCCGACCGGGATGCCGGGGAACGCCGTCCTGCGCAAATCCTCGGCCATGGCCGTCGCCGCCCGGAGGTCGATCTTCTCGCTCTCGTCGATGAGGGGAAAGACGACGTAGGCCTGGCGTCCGGCCTCGACCTGATCGCGCACGAACGCGTAGACGCGCCCCCGCGACGGCTCCTCGCGCACGAAGGTCTTCACGGGGCGGCGTCCGGGCGGGAGCTCGTCGATGACCGTGATGTCGAGATCCCCGTAGACCGTCAGCGCGAGAGAGCGAGGGATGGGGGTGGCCGTCATCACCAGGACGTCCGGCGTCTCCCCCTTGTCCCGCAGCCGCGCCCGCTGGACGACGCCGAAGCGGTGCTGCTCGTCGATCACCGCCAGCCGGAGGGACTTGAAACCGACCTCCTCCTCGGTGAGGGCGTGCGTGCCGACGACGAGCGGCATGACCCCCGACCGCAGCGCGCGCAGCGCCTGGCGGCGGGCCGCCCCCTGGACGGAGGCCGTCAGCAGCCCCACCGGAAGTCCGCGGCCGGCGAGCAGCCGGCAGAAGGTCCGGTGGTGCTGCTCGGCCAGGATCTCGGTCGGCGCCATAAAGGCCGCCTGCAGGCCGTTCTCGACCACCAGGAGCGCGGCCAGGAGCGCCACAACCGTCTTGCCGCACCCGACATCCCCCTGGAGCAGGCGGTTCATGGGGCGCTCCGACATGAGGTCGCGAGCGATCTCCTGCAGGGCCCGGCGCTGGGCGCCGGTCAGCCGGAACGGCAGGACCGACCGCAGCCGGTCGCGCAGCGCCTCGTCGACGCGCAGGGCCGGCCCCGGGCGGGCCGCCGCCTCGTGGCCGCTCCGGGAGAGCGCGAACCCCAGCTGCAGGAAGAAGAACTCCTCGAAGATGAGCCGTCTCAGCGCCGGCGTCCGCCGTTGCTGCAGCTCGATTGGGTCGGTGTCCTCGGGCGGAAAGTGCGCCTCCAGGAGCGCCTGCCTCCGCGAGGGGAAGCCGCGCGCGGCGGCCACGCCCTGCGGCAGCGGATCGGCCAGGTCCTCCGGCAGCCCCTTGAGTATCCCGTGCGTGAGCCGGCGGATGGAGCGCGTCGAGAGCTCCGGCAGCCGGGGGTAGATCGGCACCACCCGCCCGGTGTGAATCGCCTCCCCCTCCCCCTCCGCCACGACTTCGAACTGGGGCGATTCGAGAGCCAGCCCGTGGCGGCCGCGGCGCGGCATGGTCGCCTCTCCGTACAGGATCACCTCGCGGCCGCGCGTCAGGAGGGTACGCAAGTAGGGCTGGTTGAAGAACACGGCGCGGATGGCGCCGCTGCCGTCCTCGATGAGGGCCTCGAAGATCGAGAAGCCGCGCATGCGCGTCCGGCGCAGCACCGCGGTCAGCACGCGGCCCCGCACGGTAGCCCGCACCCCGGCCTGGAGCGCCCCGATCGGCAGGAAGGCGCTGCGGTCCTCGTAGCGGAACGGCAGGTGGAACAGCAGATCCTCGACCGTCCGCAGGCCGACCTGCTCCAGCGCCTCGGCCCGGCGCGGCCCAATCCCCTTCACGTCGCTGAGGCGCGCCAGGAGGTCGTACAGTCCGGCCTCCGTCAGAAGGAAACCTGGAAGCCGATCTGGAACCTTCTGCCGAACTGGCGCGAGCCGTCGAGCTGGAGCGGCCCCGACTTGTCCGAGGTCGGGTCGCTCAGGTTCGGCGGCACCGGCTCGTAGCGTTCGAGGTGCAGATCGTCGGTGTTGAGAAGATTAAACACCTCGATGAAGAGGCCGGCGGTCGTCCGCCCCAGGACCAGGTTCTTGCGCGCCCGGGCACCCAGCATCAAGGTCGCGTCGTTCCGCAGGCTGTTGCGGCTCACCGTGATGAAGGTGGGGGTGTTGTTCGTCACGCCCGTGTAGCCGTAGCGCGTTCGGAACTGCTGGTAGTCGACGTTGTCCAGGGCGAAAAAGCGCGACGCGATCGAGTACGGAAGTCCTGAGCCCCAGGCGGCGCTCACCCCCAGCTGCCAGTCCCGGGGCAGGAAGGTGCTCGCATTCAGCTTGACGACGTGGCGCTGATCGTAGGTGAGATAGCCGTATTCCGACTCGACCGTCGACGGGTCGTTCCCGAGCCTCGACTGGAAGTCCTCCGCCTGCCCCTGGGCGCGCGAGTAGGTGTAGGACCCCTGCAGCTCCCAGCGTCGCGACAGGCGCTTCACCAGCTCCAGGGTCATCCCTCGATAGGTGGCCTCATTGTAGTTGCCGACCCGCAGCACCTGGTTGAAGAAGAAATTGTAGATGTAGAGGTCCGGCCGCCCGTCGGGCTCCCGGCGAACCGCATTCGCGGGCAGCGTCCCCGACGGCAGTGTCCCGAGCTGGTCGAGGGGCCGGCCGTCGGAGCCGAAGCGGAGCGCGTGATTGGCGTCGACGTCCTGGAGCTGGAGGCGGTAGTCCCGCTGGACGTACGTGATAGCCAGCGCCAGCTCCGGCGCCAGCTCGCGCTCGAACCCGAAGGTGAACTCGTCGCTGAACGGCGTCTGCAGGCCGCGATCGATCTGCGTGGTGGAGGGGGGCGCCTTGGAGATGGACTGTCCGATCTGGCGGTTTGGGATGCCGGGGAGATCCACACCGGTCGGGTCCAGGATGTAGTAGCGGTTGATCGTGTCCGGCCCCTCCTCCGCCACCACGGTGTTGAGGAAGAGCTTGTCGTAGTAGCGTCCCCAGGTCGCGAAGACCTTGGTCCGGCCGTCGGAGAGCGGGTCCCACGACACCGAAAGCCGCGGCGACAGATTGTTGTTGGTCAGGCGGAAGGCCTCCTCGTGCTGGGGCACGATCCCGAGGCTCTTCAAGCGCGCCTGCGTCACCTCCTCGCCGGTCCCCAGATCGGGGAACAGCCCCTGCAGCTGCTCCGAGAAGATGGGGGTGACGATGTGGTGGCGGGTCATGCGGGACACCGCCGCGACCTTGACGGGATCGGCGAACGGCCCGAGGACGGCCTCGATGCCCAGAACGCCGGCGGAGCCCATGAAGAGCGGATCGGACCGGATCCCGTGGCTGATGATGCCGTCGTTGTTCCCGGCCTGGAGATCGTTGCCGACGTCGGCCTCGCCGCCGATGATGGCGTTCAGGCGATCGAACTGCGCCCGCTCCTCGGACGGCTCGAAGAACGTGAAGCCGAAGGAGTCGGTGGCCTCCCGGTCGAACCGCAATCCGAGCCCCAGGCTCAGGTTGGGGAACGGCTTGAAGCTGTCCTGCACGTAGAGTCCGCCGGTGACCGCCGTCGCCTCGTTGTGGACGCGGTTCTCGGCGGGGACGATGGCCCGCACCGTGCTGGGCCCCTGGCTGGGAGTGCGGAAGATCGGCGCGACGATCGGGCGCCCCTCGGTCGTCCGCCCGAACGCCTCGCGCTCCAGGACCAGGCCCATCTTCATGTCGTGGCTGCCGTAGAAGTCGGGCACGAACAGCCCCAGATCCTGGCGCCAGGTGAACCTCGTCCGCTCGTCGGTGAAGTCCTGGTAGTAGGGGCCGCTCGTGATGCCGGATTGCTGGCTGATGGTGTACAGGCGGTCCGGAGGGATCGGCTGCAGGCGGCCGTAGGGATACTCGGCGGCAGGGCGGGGCCTGTCGTCCAGGACGTTGTTGCCGTTGCGATCCTCGGTGCCGAGGTCGAGGTGGCCGTCGCGATCCCGGTCCTCCCCCGCGTCGAGCCGGTTGTTGCCGTTGGTGTCCTCGGTAATCGAGTCGAGACGGCCATCGCAGTCGACGTCCTCGCGGCTGAAGCCTTCGCAGGCGCCCTCCGGAGTGCGCCGCCCGTCCCCGTCGTCGTCCCGGGGCACCTGGACGCCCCCCTGGAGGGTCGAGCGCTCGAACACGTCGAAGACGCCGTCGACGTCGAAGTCTTCGCCCGGATCGAATTCCTTCACTTCGCTGAACGTGTTGCCGTTCCGATCGCTCCAGTTGTATCCGTTGCTGTTGGTGTCGGGCCCGAGCGCGGGCGAGCGCGAAGGGCGCTCGTCGAAGTCGGAGACCGAGGTCTCGAGCGAGACGAACGGGCTCAGGACGGCGACCCACTTCACGGTCAGCACCGTGCCGCCCTGCCTCAGCACGTACGCTGATTCCGGCTCGGTGAAGCTGTTGAGCCCCTGGCTGTCGAACTCCTGCGGGTCGTAGTTCAGCGACAGGGCCAGGCGGTGGTTCGGGGCGGCCTGCCAGGTCGCCTTGGCGAACTGCCGGAACTCCCGCTGGCCCGCCACGAAGGCGTTGCTGAGGGCGTTGATTGGCTCCTCGAGCTGCACGTACTCGCTGGCGAGGAAGAACCAGGCGCGGTCCCTGACGATGGGGCCGCTGAGCGACAGGAACGGCAGGAAGTCGTTGAAGGAGGTCCCCCGGAGATCGTTCTCGCCGAGCCCGCCGTGGAGCGTCGGATCGTCGATGCCGGCTCCGTCGCCGTCCAGGCTCGATCCGCGCCAATAGAACTTGAACGTCCCTTCGAACTTGTTCCCCCCCGACTTGGTGATGATGGTGGCGAAGCCCCCCTGGGCGCGGCTGAACTCCGCCGGGGCGCCGCTCGTCTTGACCTCGATCTCCTGGATCGACTCGATGTTGAGCTGCGCTCCGATCTTCCCCGTCAGCGGATCGGTCGTGGACACGCCGTCCACGAGCGTGATGACGTCGGTGTCGCGCGCCCCGTGAATGTTCGGGTTGCCGTCGCCGTCGATGTCGCTGACGCCCGGGGCCAGCGCCAGGAGATCCTGGTAGTTGCGGCCCAGGATCGGCAGAGAGTCGATGAACTCGGAGGTGAATCGCGCCTGACCCGTCACGTCCTGGAGGTTGACGACCGGCGCCTGGGCTTTGACCTGGACCCTCTCCTGCAGCGTGTCGGACTGCTTCTGGAGGCCGATGCGGACGAGCGTCGCCTGGCCGGGGAGGACCTCGATGTCGGTGAGGACGGCGCCCGCGAATCCGGGATAGATCGCCGCAACCTGGTAGTCGGCGCCGGGTGGAAGGCTGCCGACCTGGAACCGCCCCTCTTCGTCGCTCAGGGCGGCGCGGCCGGTCACTGACAGCGCGGCGTTGCTGACACCTAGCGTGGCGCCCTCGAGGGGGAGGCCTCGGTCGTCTGTGACCTGGCCCCTGATGCTCCCGGCCGTCTGTGCCAAAAGCGGCGCCGGCCCCGCGAGCAGGGCGAGCAGGAGGATTGGACCGGGTCTCAGCAATCGGTGCGGTCGCGGGGCGTGAGCGTCCACTTGGGTCCCCAGCCACTGTGACATTCTACTCTCGGGGACCCCCTCTCCCGGGGCCCTGGAACACGCCGGGCGTGCGGATCGGGCCCCGCAGCGAGCGACCCTCGAGAACCTTTGAATACCGCGGATTGCCTTGACCTGCAAGGGTTTGTATCCTATATTCCTGCGGTCGAGCGAACCCCGAGGTCGAGAGTGCGCCTGCGTCCCGCAGCCCTGATCCTGCTCCTTCTGATGTCCCGACCGGCCCCTTTCCTGGCGGCCGAGGGAGGGGATCTCAGCCTGTCGTCCCTGGCCGCCTCGGGGGCGGAACGGCGTCTCACCGCCGAAGCCTACGCTGAGGGTCCTGCAGGGCTTCTGGCGGCCGCTGCTGGCGTCGAGGTCTTCCCGGTCGCCTGTGGCACACCTCTCCTGCTGCCCGTCGATCGCGGCGCCTCGGCCGGCTCCGAGGCGTGGCGGCAGGCGATCGCGGCGCTGGCCGCACCCACTCCGCTTCCCGACGACAGAATTGCCGTCACGCGTGACGGCCGGTTCTCCGTCCGTTATCCGGCATCCGCCCCGCTCTGGAGTCGGCGAGACCTGGACGGGCCGCCGGAAGCCGTCCAGAAGGTGATGGAGGCGCTGGCGGCGGCGCGCGCCTGGCTCGTCGATACCCTCGGTTACGCCGATCCGGCGCCCGGACCCGCGAGTATCACCGTGGCTCTCGTGCCGCTCGGCCGCGGCCTGGAAGGCTTCCTCCTGCCCTCCAGGACCTCGCCGCAGCCCACAGGACCGTCCATCGTGCTCGATGCGACCCTGCCGGAGGATCGCATCATGCCGGCGGTCCTGCACCAGGTGGCGCACCTCTCCTTGCTACAGGCGGCGCGCACCGACGCCTGGTGGCACGAAGCCACCACAGCGTGGCTGACCCTCCTGGCGACGGGCGATCTGGAGGCGCAGCGGGACAGCCTCCAGTCGCGGCTCGACCGGCCGACGGTCGGCCTGCCGTCGGACGGGCTCCGGTTGATGCAGGGGGCGCTCCTCTGGCCGCTGTTTCTGGCCGAGCGGACGGGCGACCCCTCGATCGTCCGCCAGGTCTGGGACGAGCTCGCGGCCGGAGCGACCGACCCTCTGCAGGCGGCCGACGCCGTCCTGAGGCGCACCCAGAGTCTCAGCCTCATTTCCGCCTTGCGCGAGAAGGGGATCTGGGATCTGTTCACAGGGGATCGCGACGACGGAGCGCACTATTCTCTGGCCCGCTCCATGCCCCGGGCCTCCCTGGAATCGGTGGGACGCACGCTGCCGCTCCTCCTCGGTCCCGTCGGTCCGATCGAGCCGACCGGGAGCATCGCGTTCAGGATCCCGGCGGAGCGCGCGCGCGGCACGGTGGATCTGTCGCTCACCGCCGAGGGCGGCCGCCCCGCGGCGGATCTCCTGATCTTTCAGGAGCGAGCCGGACCTCCCGTGCTGGTGTCCGTGCCCATGGAGGAGGGTCGCGGACGCGTCTCGGTTCCATGGGGCGAGGCGAAGGAAACCTGGATCCTCCTGCGCAACGAGGCGACCACGCGCGAGGCGGGAGCCAGCCGTTTCGACGTCCAGGCCGTCAACGATCCGTTCTCCCCCTTCGACCTGGCGGGTTTTACCGCCGAAGCCGTCGGTCGATCGGTCGTGCTGCAGTGGACAACGGCGTCCGAGAAAGGGCTCGTGGCGTGGAACATCTACCGCGCCGAGCGGCCCGACGGGCCGTACACACGACTGAACAGCGTGGCCGTCCCGGCCTACGGCGATGGCGACGCCGACACCGGATACGTCTTCGTCGACGACGGAGCACGCCCCGAGCGGCGCTATTACTATCAGGTCGAGGGGATCACCAGCGCCGGCCTGGTCGAGCGCTCGCACGTCGCAAGCGTGCGCACCTCCTCCCGCTAACCGATCAGCTCCACGAACTCCCGCGCCCGAGGAGCCGGCGCCGCGTTCGCCGGGCACGGGTCCGGCTCGCTCGCGCGAGCCTCCCCTCGCGTCGCCTCGCTCCGCCCACCGCGCTGAGGGACGCGCGGCGGGACCCCGTCGCTCGGTCTCCGACAACCCGACGAACGCGGCACCGGCTCCTCGGATGTCCCAAGACTCTCGAGGTCCAATCGGTCATCGGTCCAGACGGAGGACCTCATGTCTTCGGACGGTGGCACGTGGCTCACTCCCTGGCGCCGGCCCCTGGCGTGAGATCGCTCAGGCGAGTCAGCGAGCGGGAGCCACGGCCCTCCCCTTCCCCTGCTCGAGGGTCACGAAACGGTCGACGCCCGGGACGCCGAACTCCTCCGCGCCGCCGCCTCGTCCGGGCCAGCGCACGATCACCTTGTCGATGGCTGCTGTCGGTCCGAGCCCGAAATGGATTCGGCGATCCCCCTGGGAGAGATACGACGAGGCGGTGCGAGCGACGCGGACCTGCCGCCGATCCGCGGCGACCAGGGTGACGCGCGCGCCGACGGCGTCCCGGTTGGGATGCCGCCCGGCGAGGATCAGCGTCAGCCAGTGACCGCGGGACGGGCCGTCGTTGCGCAGCAGCAGCGCCGGCCGATCGTTCTGAGTCATTACGATATCCTCGTCCCCGTCGTCGTCGCAATCGAACGGCACGGCGCCGCGGGCGACGTAGTGCTTCAAGAGTGGTCCCTCCGCCTTCGGCAGGTCGAAGGTTCCCCGGCTCAGGTTGCGGAACAGCAGCGGCGGCTGCTCGAAGGTCACGGTGTCGCTGTAGAGGGCGATGTTGTCGATGATGTGGCCGTTGGCGACGAACAGGTCCAGATCGCCGTCCTGATCGGCGTCGAAGAAGAACGTGCCGAATCCCAGAAGGGGCAGGGAGGGCGGGCCCACGCCCGAGCTGAAGGTGGCGTTCGAGAACGTCCCGTCCCCCTCGTTGCGGTACAGCTCGTTCATCTCCTCGGAGAGATTGGTCACGAACAGGTCGAGGCGCCCGTCGCCGTCGAAATCGGCCATGTCGGTGCCCATCCCCGCCTGAGGCACGCCCTCCTCCGACAGGGCGACGCCCGCCAGCTCCCCCACCTCATCGAACGTGCCGTCGCCCTGGTTGAGCAGCAGGAAGTTGGGGGTGTCGTCGTTCGCCACGTAGAGGTCCTGATCGCCGTCGTCGTCGATGTCGCCGGCCACCACCCCGAGACCCTTGCCTGTCCGATCGGCGACTCCCGCTCGATCGGCGATGTTCTCGAAGGTGCCGTCGCCACGGTTGCGATAGAGAGCGTCGGGCTGACTGTCGAAGTTCTTGGGGTGGCAGACGGTCCGGTAGCCGGGACGGTTCTCGCCGCAGTACAGGTTGTCGTGCATGTCGTAGTCGACGTAGTTGGTCACGTAGAGATCGAGATCGCCGTCGCCGTCCGCGTCGAACAGCGTGGCGCTGGCGCTCCAGAGGCCCCCCACGGCACCGGAGGACTTCGTGACGTCGCTGAACGTCCCGCCGCCGTTGTTGCGGAAGACCACGTTCCGGCCGTATCCGGTGACGTAGAGGTCGCGGTCGGCATCGCCGTCTAGATCGCCCGCCACGCACCCCATGCCGAGGTGGTCCTCGTCCGCCACGCCGGCGCTCGAGGTCGTCTCCTCGAACCGGCCGCCTCCCAGGTTGCGGAAGAGAGCGGCGCGGGGCTTCGTCGTCGCCTGGTAGCCGGGCAGCGCGGCGCTCTGGACGAAGTAGACGTCCTGCCGTCCGTCGCCGTCGTAGTCGAAGACGCAGACGCCGGAGCCGAGCGTCTCCTGCATGTACTTCTGGCCGGTCGCCGCGTTCACGTGGCGGAAGGCGAGACCCGACGCGGCCGTCCCGTCGGTGAAGGAGACGAACGCCGGCGGGTCGGCCGGTGCGGCGGCCTCGCGCTGCGCCACCCCGCAGCGGAGCAGGGAGGTCGCCGCCAGGGCGCAGGCGGCCGCCGCCGCGGCGCCGCCGCGGATCGGTCGCGGGAGCCGGAGCGTGACCTTCATGGCGCGCCCCCTTCGGGGACGATCTCCATCGCCGAGCCCCGGGAGCGGGCCTTGAGCTCCTCGTAGCGGCGTGTCTCGGCGCGCGCGGCGTCGATCTCGCCACGCGCCGCCAGGACGCCGGCGAGGAAGTAGTGCGGCTCCGCGAACTCCGGATTCAGGGCGATCGCCCTCCGCAGCGCCGTGGCGGCCTCCTCGAGCCGGTTCTCCAGCGCCTCCAGACGCCCCAGCTCCATGAGCGCCCGCTCGTTGCGCGGCTGGAGCTCGAGGCTTCTCGCGAGTGCCTTCCGGGCCTCGTCCCGTCGTCCCAGGGCGATCAGCGACGAGCCGATGAAGAGCGGGGCCTGGTAATCGGACGGGTCCTCGCGCGCGATCACCTCGAACTCCGACAGCGCCGCGCCGTAGTCCTCGCGGTTGAACGCCTCGACCCCTTTCAGTCGGTGACCCCGGACCTTGTCCTCGACGCGGCGCTGCGCCAGGGCCTTGCGGTGCGCCTCGCGGGCGCGCTCCGCGTCGCGCGGCCGCCCCAGCCTGGTGTCGAGGGTGACCAGGCGGCTCAGCGCCGCCAGATGTCCCGGATCGCCCTCGACCACCCGCTCCAGCTCGGTCGCGGCCGCCTTGAGATCCCCCTGGTCCTCGAGCGCCAGGCCGAGGATGTAATGCGCCTCGATCTCCCCCGGCCTGTCGGCGACGAGCGCCCGCGCCTTCTCCGCAGCCTCCGCCGGGCGGCCGGTCCGCTGCAGCAGGAGCGCCTCCTTGACCCGCGCCTGGACGTTCCCGGGATCAAGTCGCCTGGCCTCCTGGACGGCGTCGAGCGCCTCCGGGTTTCGTCCCGAGTCGCTCAGGACCTCGGCCAGCCCCAGGTGCGCTGTGGCGCTCCCCGGAGCGGCCTGGATGGCGGCGCGGTACGTCTCCTCAGCCTTCTGCAGCCGGTCGGTGCGCCGGTAGACGAATCCCAGGGCCTCGAGAAGCCGGGCGTCCCCGGGCGCCCTGCGGCTCGCCTCCAAAAGCGCCGGCTCGGCGCCCGCCAGGTCCCCCTGGCGCAGGAGACCGAGGCCGATCGCGGCCTCGCGCCCCGCCGTCCTGTCCCGAGGGTCCTGTCCCTGGCCGGAGTCGGCGACGCCGGCCGGCTTCGAGACGTCGCCAGAAGGACAGCCGCAGAGGCCGAGCAGGAGCACCGCCGTCGAGAACCACGGGCCCCGCCCCGCCCGGGCCGGGATGCTGCACCTGTCGCTGGTCACGCCGACATGATAACTGCTCGTCATCACGACCGCCGGAGTACCATTGCTATTTCCCCTTGACCCCCCTAGACTTCGCGCCCGGAGGCTCGTGTGGAAGCGTTCAAGGAGGAAAGTGCTGCGGCGATCCGGGATCTGGCCCGGCGTCTCTACGGGGCGGCCCTGCAGAAGGTGGTCGTCGAATACCCGCCCAGCCCCGGCATGGGCGATCTGGCCAGCCCGGTCGCCTTCGAGCTGGCCAAGCAGCTGAAGCGGCCGCCGCGGGTCATCGCCTCCGAATTGGCGGCCGCCTTCCCGGGCGCTCCCTGGCTGCTGCGCGTCGAGGCCGGCGGAGCCGGCTACCTCAACCTGTACGTCGATCGCGGGGAGGCCCTGCGCGCGCTGGCGCGCGAGGCACAGTCGGCCGCCGCCGAGACGACGGGCGCGCCGGTCATCGTGGAGCACACCAACATCAATCCGAACAAGGCCGCGCACATCGGCCACCTGCGAAACGCGGTGCTCGGCGACAGCCTGGCGCGCATGCTGCGCTTCCTGGGCCACAGGGTCGAGGTGCAGAACTACATCGACGACACCGGCGTCCAGGTGGCCGACGTGCTCATCGGCTTCCGCGACATTCTCGGCTGGGGGCTCGAGCAGGCGCAGACGATCGAAGAGCCGATCGATCGATTCTGCTGGGATCTGTACGCCCGCGTCACGGAGATGTACGAGAAGGAGCCCTCCCGGCGCGCGCTGCAGCCGGCGATGCTGAAGGATCTGGAGGAGGGGCGCGGTGAGGTGGGGGCCCTCGCCCGCTGGCTCACCCGCCGCATCGTCCTCCGCCACCTCACGACGATGCGGCGCATCGGAGTGACGTACGACTTCCTCCCCTGGGAAGGGGACATCCTGAGGGGCCGCTTCTGGGAGGCGGCGTTCGCCCTGCTCCGGGAGCGCGGCGCGATCGTGCGGGTGGACGGCGGAGAGCGGGCCGGCTGCTGGGTGATGGCCCTCGAAGGGGAGCGCTTCGCCGACCTCAAGGAAAGCGAGAAGATCATCGTGCGCAGCAACGGCACCGTGACGTACGTCGGCAAGGACATCGCCTACCAGCTCTGGAAGTTCGGCCTCCTGCCGATCGATTTCCGCTACGAAGTCTTCCAGGAGGACCCGGACGGCCACCGGGTCTGGTCCAGCACCGAGAGCCCGGGGCCCGGAACGCACCCGCCGTTCGGCAAGGCCGCGCGCGTCTACAACGTGATCGACGTCCGGCAGTCCTACCTTCAGGCGATCGTGGCGGAGGGGCTGAGGTCGCTCGGCTACCAGGAGCAGGCCGATCGATCCGTCCATTTCGCGTACGAGATGGTCGCGCTCACGCCGCGCGCCGCGGAGCAGCTCGGCATGGCCCTGGCCGACGCGGATCGCGGCCGCGCCTACATCGGGATGTCCGGGCGTAAGGGCCTCGGCGTCAAGGCCGACGATCTCCTGGACGCTGTCGAGGAGCGGGCTCTCCGGGAAGTGCGGGCCCGAAACGCCGATCTCGCTCCTGAGGAGGCGTCGCGTATGGCCCGCGACATCGCCGTCGGCGCCGTGCGCTATTTCATGCTCAAGTTCACACGCAACAAGGTCCTGGCGTTCGATTTCGACGAGGCGCTGTCCTTCGAGGGCGAGACGGGGCCCTACCTCCAGTACGCCGTCGTGCGGGCGGCGGGGATCTTCGAGAAGATGGCCCGCGCGGGCGGGCCCGACGAGGACGAGGCCCGCCGCCTGGCAGAGTCGGCCGCGTTCGATCTTCCCGACGGCAAGGACGCGGAGGAGCACTGGGGGCTCCTGGTGCAGATGGCTCGCTTCCAGGAGAATGTCCGCCAGGCCGTCTCGTCGCTGGAGCTGTCGCTCCTCGCCAAGTATGCCTTCGCCTTGGCACAGCGCTTCAACACCTTCTACCACCGGTATCCGGTCATGAAGGAGCCCGATCCGGTCTGGCGCCGCGGCCGGGTCGTCCTGACCTGGCTCTTCATGGCGCAGATGCGGCGCACCCTCGGACTGATGGGGATCCCCGTCCCCGAGCGCATGTGACGCGGAGCCCCGGGCCGGGCC
>Ga0075418_10001657_pt1 | contig 25356 bp, 26 predicted proteins | sample SoiMetdeltSBSDD2_FD_81776 | JGI IMG/M metagenome (GOLD analysis project Ga0075418, IMG submission 81776) | Bulk soil microbial communities from a Populus tree surrounding site in Tennessee, USA - Soil MetaG P. deltoides SBSDD2 | ecosystem: Environmental > Terrestrial > Soil > Tree plantation...
CACAGCAATTGCTATCCTCGTCTCGGGCATTTTCTCCGCGCGGCCGTCAGCCCAGCGGCTCAGCTTGAGGTGAGCGCCTTCAAGGATGTCGGTGTAGTCGGCGTCGAATGCGGCGACGAGAGAGTCGATGTCGAAGTGTGCCGACTCGATGGCCGCCCAATCGAAGCCTGGTATCGAGACTGTCCTCCACCCTTTTTTGGCCATGTGCTTGCCAAGGGCTTTAAAGAAAGCATCTTTCACCTTTCCAGTACCGGGACTTCCAGTACCGGGACTTCCAGTGCCGGGACTCCCAGTGCCGGGACTACCGGTTCCACCGGAACCTCCGGTGCCGCCAGTACCCGAACTGCTTCCTGATCCAGATTTGCTTTTTACAGGCATAGTCCGTCTCCGCTAAGAATGTTTTTACTAGACCGAGCTGGCTGCCGAAGGGATCTAAAGAGCGGGCTGAATACTATAGCGGAGGGATCACTCAAGCAAGAGTGATTTGGGACACTTATGCGGACCGGTGCCAGGCTTGCGATTTGCGATTCTTTCATCGATCGGTATGGATCGTTGTGGCGAATCGCAGAATCGCAAGCCAGGCACCGGTAGCTGTACTGCTTCGGCGGACAGGCGGAAATATGCTATCGTCAGTGTCGAGGTAGAAATGACCAAAGATATAAAGATCATTGTGGAACAGCACTCTGATGGGTTTGTAGCGTATCCGGTAGGTCTGCGAGGAGTGATCATCGGACAGGGCGAGACCCGAGCTGAGGCAATCGCGGACGTGACGTCCGCCATTCAATTCCACGTTGAGACATTCGGGGTCACGGAACTCGAAATGGATGAGCCGCTGCTCGGAGTGTTCGTTGCTGACACCCAGGTCGCCGTGTGATGAACAAGTTTCCGGTCGATGCGCCCATAGCCAGAGTGAAGCGAGCGCTCGAACTTCTCGGCTTTCGCCTTGTGCGGGAGGGATCTCACATCTCAATGGTTCGGGAGAATCCCGACGGAACTAGAACGTCGTTGACCATACCTAACCATCCTCGTCTCAAGTCATCCACACTTAGAACCATTCTGACGCAAACAGGCATCGCGCGTGATGACTTCTTCGGGCATACGAACAATCTTGATACTCGCTACTTCCATCAAGTACGTAATGTAGCGGTTGGTGTGCGCGCGTTGTTATGCCTCGTTGCACAATTCCTCTGGCTTCGTTAGACTGATCACCTCTTCAGGTGTCATTGCTTACGGGCTTCTCGCCCATTTGCGCTGAAACAGTAAGAAGCATTTCAACAGGAGAACTAATAATGAAAAAGGTTTCGTGTGCATTAATTGCCCTCATACTCTTCGGTCAGCTCACCGCTCATGCTGGAGTGGGGAGCAAAAGCACAATGTATGTTGGAGGCACCGTCAACGCTCTTAAGGCCGGCGCGGAAGGTAAGTCTTCGACCGCTGATGAAAACGTGTTCGTGTTCGAGCACAAGAAAGAAAAGCTAACCATCGCGTATGCGAAGATTAACGGTCTTGAGTACGGCCAAAAAGCCGGTCGGCGCGTCGGAATGGCGATTCTTATTTCGCCCCTTGCTCTGTTCTCGAAGAAGAGGAAGCACTTTCTAACTGTTAACTTCATGGACGAGAAAGACAAGCAACAAGCTGCGGTATTCGAACTCGGCAAAGACGTTGTTCGGGTAACGCTGGCGAGCCTTGAAGCGCGTAGCGGGCAGAAGATCGAATATCAAGATGAGGAAGCTCGAAAGAGTTCAAAAGGCAACTAGGAGACATTATGGTTTATTTAAATGTCCTAGTGTTGACCGGCTTTCTCGCGCTTTCCGGTTCGGCGTCACACGTAACGCAACAATCTAGCGTGCAATCTTCGTCGACATCGGCTGATGCGGATCTCGCGAGCAAGGTGCTAAAGGTAAGGCGAATCTACGTCGAGAGCTTTGGCGACGACAGGACTTCAAAGATCCTACACGCGATGGTGATAAACAGTCTCGCAGCCAGCAAGCGGTTCATTGTTACTGAGAACAAAGATAAAGCTGATGCTGTGATGAAGGGAACCGCGATTGAGAAAACCTCTCAAGAAGTTCATGCTTCCGGCGAGAGTACTGCTGTGGCTGGAGCCGCAGGAGCGATCAGCGGTTCAGCCAATCGCTCATCGGCGTCTGTAAGCGGAGCTTCGGTCGCACACGCCGCTGGAATAGAAGACTCAGTGCTTTCAACAGAGACGATCGACCGTGCCGCGGTGGCCGTGCGTTTAGTAGCGTCAGACGGTGACTTGATCTGGGCTACCACGCAGGAAAGCAAGGGCGCGAAGTTCAAGGGAGCTAGTGCCGATGTCGCGGACAAGATTGTTAAGCAACTAGTTCGCGACATTGAGAAGATGGAGAATGCCAAGTAAGGAGCTCAAGACACGCCGACGGCAGATGAGCGAATCGGTGATCTTGTGCGCTCAGATCAGCCAGGCGCCAGGCTTGCGATTTGCGATTCTTTCATCGATCGGTATGGATCGTTGTGGCGAATCGCAGAATCGCAAGCCAGGCACCAGAGCCTTTTAGCCGTTACGGCTCCTGTTCCTCATCCGGGCCACGACGAACCTGACCTTTATCTCCTACCTGCTCGCGCTCGCGATTCAACTCAACCATATCAATGGTGCTGGCCATATCGCCGATCAGATGCTTGCAGAAATAATCCGCTCGCACCCAAAAGAAATAATTCGTTGCGTCGGCGTAGCCATGCCGCTTGCCCGGAAGCATCACAAAATCAAAACGCTTGTTCGCTTTGATCAACGCGTCAGCCATCCGAAGCGTGTTTGCCGGATGCACGTTGTTGTCGATGTCGCCCGTCGCCAGCATCAATCGGCCTTTCAGGTTCTTAGCCAGCTCGGAGTTCTTCTCGATGCTGTATTCAAATTTGACGTTCCCATCCTTGTCGGTGACTTCTTTCACGCCGTGATGTTTCTCACTCCACCAACGGTTGTAGATGTTGTTTTCGTGATTTCCCGATGACGAGACCGCCACCTTGAAGAAATCGGGATAGACCAGCATCGCCGCGGTGGACATAAAACCACCACCCGAATGGCCGTAGATCCCAACGCGGTCGATATCGATAAACGGATGCCGGCGCGACAGTTGTTCAATTGCCGCTTTCTTGTCGGCTAGCCCGTAGTCACGCAGGTTTCCATAGCCGAAAGTGTGATACCACTTCGAGCGTTGAGGATTGCCCCCGCGGTTCCCGACTTCGATGACAATAAAGCCAAACTGAGCGAGCGTGATTCGGTCATTGCGGCTCGCGAAATTTTTGGTCACGCTTTCGGTCTGGGGTCCAGGGTATACGTACGCCACAATCGGATAGCGCTTCGCGGGATCAAAATCAAAAGGCTTGTACATCACACCGTAGAGATCGGTGATTCCGTCATCGGCTTTGACCTTGAACGGTTCGGGGTATTTGAAGCCGGCTTCTACCAGCGCGGTCACGTCGGTTTGCTCCAGCGTCAATATGCAACTGCCCAAGACATCGTTGAGATCGGATATCGGCGCCGTGTTGATGCGCGAGGAATTGTCGACGAAGTACTTGTTCGAATCCGACATCGTCGCGTTATGCGTTGCATTGCCGGGATCGAGCAGCTTAACTGCGCCTCCGTTCAGACTGACGCTGTACACGTGAGTGTAATACGGGTCTTCGGTTGCCTCGCGGCCACTGGCTGAGAAGAAAAGCGTGCGAGTCTTCTCATCGACGCCTTCGATTCCGCTGCAAACAAACTCTCCCGACGTAAGCTGTGTTTTCAACCCACCATTCGCGTCGAACAAATAGAAGTGTCCCCACCCATCGCGCTCGGACCAGTGAATCATCTCGCCGGTGCTGAGCAATCGCAGAGGTTTTATTTCGACGTAGGTGTTCGAACGCTCTTCGATCAACGGTTTGACGTCGCCCGTCGCGGTGTCGGCCACGCACACATCGATTCTCTTCAAATCGCGGCTGGTTCGATTGAAGTAGAGCTTATCTGAAGTGTCCGAGAGCCATCTGGGTTCTACCTGGCCCCCTTGCGGCGGAGCTTGCTGTTGTTGTTGCTGCTGCTCCTGATCTCCGCGATCGACCTGAAACACCCGTGCGCGCTCGCGTTCGATGTTGCTAACGGAAGCGGTGTAAATTCCCAGTTGTTGATCTTTGAACAGATCGGTCTTGATCTTGACCCGGGCTTTGGAGGCGGGTTCGAAGACCTCGATCGCGGCTTGCGGTTGATTCAATTCGCCGGGCATGCCGTACGGATAGGTCTCGAGCGTCGGGCGCGGATTGGCCAGCGAGTTGATGACCCACAGGTTTGAGACCTTGCGTTGATCGTTGCGTTGAACGGCGAACTTTTTGGAATCCTTTGACCAGAAAATCGTGATGGCCGGCACTCGCGGCGTCTTGTTTCTGTCGCTGAACCGGTAGTTTCGTTTCTCCTCTTCGGTCAAGCGCCGTTCATAGCCGTAGTTCTCTTCGCCGTCTGTCGTGAGCTGGGTCTCGACGATCGTCGCGTCGTCCTCTTTGACTCGAGCCTTCCCATAATTCTCGGTATCCATCATGAACAGGTTGCGGCCGCGGGCGAAGATGATCGTTTTTTCATCAGGAGAGACCGAAGCCCACCGCGGTTTTTGAGGCGGCTTGAAATCAGTCAGCAGGGTGAGCCTGGCCGTCGCGATTTCGTATTCGAAATAGATGGGACGCGTGCGCGCCGCCGGCCGACCGCCTGGAGGACCCTGGGTCTGGGTCTGAGTTTGATCCTGCTCATCGCGAGTCTGTCCGCCCCGGGTTGGAGGCTCATACTTCTTTACTCCGGGAATCTCGGCGTCGATTGGCACGTTCGCGTCGAACTGAAACGCTGTGTCGTTTTTGATGAACTTGATGGTATTGATCGGCAGGTGTTGCGCTTCGTACGGAATGCGAGTCAGACCGGTCAACTGCGCCGCCATTTTTGCGTTGTCAAACAGGGGTGTCTTGGCTTTCTTTGCCGGTTCAACCAGCCACCATTTCTCGCCCTGGCTTGTTTCGTAGCTGTACCAGAAGCGGTCCCCGGTTTCGAGCCAGTGCGGCGTTACCGCAGTATCGAACACCAGTTTGGTTATCTTGGCCGTCGTCCACCGCGACGCCAGATCGTAATTTGCCCTGGTCACCCGAGTGTCGGCCGGCGCTTTAGACTCCTGCGCGAAAGATGCGACCGGGGTTAAACCCAGACTGAAGCAGAAAACCATGACCACTGCGCGTTGGATGGGGCGCTCTAATGCGCGTATGTGCAGCATAGCTCGAATCCTCCTGAGAGATGTCTTGATTTGATAGCAAACGAATCAGACGGCGTGATGACTGCGTTGCCGTTGAGCCGTATTACGATGCGGCCCCGCCCTGCGTTACGTCAATATGCTTCATCTTAGCGTCTTGGCGGTCCTTTGCGTCTTGCGCTGAACTTCCCCTTCGCAATGGTTCTCTTAGCGCAAAGTCGCAAAGGGCCGCCAAGACGCTAAGAAGAAAGGGCCAGGACGCTAAGAACCGACAAGCCGTCTCGTAATCTCTTCCAGAACGGCCTCAGCTTTCGCTTCGATCTCCTGCCTGGTTTGATCCTGAATCGGATGAGCGACATAAACCGCGTCCAGATCCGCTCTGCCAAGCGAGCTTGCTTGCGCCCGGGCCGCGGTCATGAATTCCGTAGTGGCCACCGGAACCGCCGGTATCCCGAGTCGCTCGAGTTTTGTTGTGTCGTGCAAACTGCACGTCGTGCAAGAACCTCAGTCGGCAAGCGCTTCGATTACTGCGTCACATTTCGCGTCGATGAACTTCGCGATCACCGAGTCTGGAGCCGGCTTGGTAAACGTAGGTTTCATTGCTCTAACAACCTGAGCCACGCCGTAGCTGTCTTTTAACATTTGTTCGAGGTGATCGAGGAAGATGTTGCCGCCGGGTTTGCTGATGTCCAGCAGCCCGATGGTCGTGCCGGTCATGCTAGCGAGCCGCGGCGCCGCTGGCGAAGATACGCGCGGAGTTTCGTCGAGAGGGTTCACGAGTATTGTTGGCATTTGTCTTCCTTCGAAGATGTTAGAACAACGGACCGGTGCTTATTGGATATGTGACCATTTGGCTGCCGCGCGGGCCGGCCGCCCAGCTTCCGATGACCGCCGAGAACTTGCCTGCGGTCCCCCCGGCAACCAGCAACTTGATCGCAGAAGGGTCCGTGAACTTCAAGTAACACCGCTCGCCATCGATGACGCCTTGCTTGTAGATCTTAACGTGCTGAGTGCCTTCGCCGGCCCCCGATTCGTAGTGACGCATGGGGATGCCGGTGTTTTCGAACAGAAACTCGCGCACGGTTTGTTTTGTAAAGCCGTCGCGACTCATTGTTCTTACGTGCTCGGGGCAAAGCACAACCAATGCTTCGACTCCGGCACACACCCTGTAGGACCAGACGGTTGCCAGCGCCCGGCTGATGGCTTTGAGTATCTCTTTCCCTTCGCGCGCCATGTGCTCGCTAACGCCGTGCGGCGATTCAGCTGCGAACAGCGAGAGTGCGCTTTGCTCTGGTCTTAATCCCATTTCGACGTGCAACGGCTCCCAGGGACTCTGCTCTTCATTCTCAGCGATGCAATAGGAAAACTTGCCCGCGTTTCCCAACGTGGACATATCGATCTCACCCGGACGCGCGCCTCCAAGATTGGTCAGTATCAACTGAAACGCGCGGCCAAGGGTGCTGTTAGCGCGAGCAACATTGCTAAAAACGTTGCTTCCACACGCAAACCCAAGCTCTTTGCGAATCGGCCCATTGATTATCACTAAAGGCGCGGCGAAATGAGTCGTCGCCTGAACCCCGTGAATGTTAAAACGCTCATCGCACACCGCTCGCACTAGAGGGATCAGCATCCTCATCATCTCGGGCTTGCATCCCGCCATCACTGCGTTGGCTGCAATCTTTTCGACCGTAGCAGCGCCATAGTTTGGAGGGATATGAGCAATGACTTCATCCGGAGCATATGAAGTTTCCTTGAGTATTCGCTCGACTCGTTCGACTGTTGGCGGGATGACCGGCAGCGGATCGCCGAATCGCAGACAGTATTCAAATGGATCGATCGAATCGTCCAGTTCGATGCGTGAAGCGCGACCGCCTCGCTTGGCATACGGGTTAGCCGCGGTGGCAAGCTCTCCGTCCGCCTGGGGCTCGAGATGTCTCGACGTGCACCCGAACCTGGTGTTGGGAGCGCCGTCGGAGGGCTCGGCTATGGTGATTGATGCGCCGGCCATCTCCGAGGCAATCTCATTCAAGATCCGTTTATCGAAACCTTCGAGGGTTTTAGCGATGCGTCCATCGCTATCGATAAGAAATAGGGTGGGAACCGCAACGGGATCGTAGAGCTTTGTAACGGTGAGGTCGTTATCAATCGCTACTGGGAATTGTATTGGAGCCTGGTCGATCAACTCGCGTGTCGGCGGCGCAGCGTCCTGAGATATACCGATAATCTCGGATCTATCTCCGATCTCCTGAGCGAGACGATTGATGTACGGGATGGCGAGCCGGCAAGTTGGACAGTCGGTCTCAAAGAAAAAGAGCAAACGCCATTTAGAGAGCGGACCGCAATCAAATTGCGCCATTGTCCCGTCGAGGCGAGTGAGAGAAAAGCCCGGAGCCTGGGCGCCCGCATCAACCATGGCGCTTAGTAAACCACGCTTCTCAGATTGGTGCGAGCAAAAAAGAATATAGGACCTATATGACCTATAGGTCCTATATTCTAAAGTTTTAAATTTCTAATTACCGTTGCGAGCCGGCAGCCTTCGCGTCGCGCATCTGTTTGATACGGTCGTGAGTTTGCCTGACGCTTTGGAATTGACGCTCGAGCAGTTGCTGGATAGTTAGCGGAAGACTCAGTTTGATTGCCTCACGGTAAGCCTCCACTGCTGAATCTTCGCCGCGTTCGCATTCGCTCAAGATCGCGTGATCGTCTTTCCCGGTAAACGTCCCTTTGATATCCATCCACACGCGATGAAGAGCCCCGGCAGTTGATCCGGTTTTTTGAGGATCGCCGCCAAGCCGGCGTACTTCAAGTTGAATGTCGCTGACAAACTGGGCACGTTCGGTGGAACATTCATTGAAGAAGCTTTTTAGGTCGGGGTTTTTGACGTTTTCCGCAGCTTCCTTGAACCCGTTTTGTCCGTCGCGGCAGATTTCTATGAGGTCATTGAGGGTGCTGATTACTTTATCGTTGTCCATTCTGTGCGTTCCTCCCTTGTTCGTTTTCTGAGTTCGGAGGACTCGCACACTCAGCGTCCAGGTTGGTTTCAGTATGGACGCCCGCGTGATGGACTGTCAAACGTGTCGCGTCTCAGGTGCTTATCTGGTGCGTCGAGGCTGCAACACACCCAACTTCAGTTGGGGGTATTGGGAGTTTTGAGTCTCTTCAGTTCCTACCCGGGGCCGATCGTTACTCCGCCGTCGATAACGATGACCTGTCCAGTCATCCAGTTTCCCGCCCGTGATGCTAGGAAAACGGCGGCGCCCGCGATGTCATCCGGCTCGCCGATCCGTCGAAGCGGAGTCGTGGTTTCAGCCCTTGCAAGCGTCTCCGGGTTCTCCCAAAGAGCTCGAGCGAAGTCTGTCCTGACGAGCCCGGGGGCGATACAGTTGACCCGGATGTTTTTCGGCCCCCACTCCACGGCCAGGTTTCGAGCCAGCTGAAAATCGGCAGCCTTAGAAATCGCGTAGATGCCGAGATGCTGCGAGCCTTTTAGACCGCCTATGCTTGAGACAATAATCACACTGCCATCTTTGCGTTCAGCCATTTCGGGGATCGTGAGATTGCAGAGCCAGAGGTTGCTGCGGACGTTTGAGTCGATGACTTTGGTGAACGCATCATCGGTCAAGCCCGACAGTGGTCCGTAGTAGGGATTGACCGCCGCGTTGCATACCAGAACGTCGATCTTACCGTAGCGCTTTCGGGTCTCGGTGACGAGGTTCTCGACATCCTCTCGCTTGCCGATGTGGCACGGTATGGCTGTCGCTTGAAAACCTTCGGCTTTGATGGCTGCGGCGACTTCCTCGCATTTGTCGAGTTTTCGGCTGGAGACGACCACGCTTGCGCCGGCGCGCGCGAGGGCTTCGGCGATCGAGCGTCCGATGCCTTTGGTCGAGCCGGTTACGATTGCTGTTTTTCCTGATAGATCGAATAAAGAGTTTGCCATTCTTCTCTCAGAGCTCTCTAGGATTGAGTGAATTGACACGCCGCGTGTCCCAATATGACATCGCCCTTTTGCATGCGAGTCGGAGTCGGGACCCAGCCGGCATCAACGCGGCGTTTTAGCAACTCGTCTGCATCAGGCTCGTGATCCAACAGAGCGACCGCTCGTACAGCGCCAAGTCAGGTTGTGTCAAACACGAGAAACACTCCCGGCGATACCTGAATGACAACATCGTGAGTGAATTCATCCTGGGTGACAACGTTGAGCAACTGCGCGGGCGGGGTTCTGGCGAACGCCCAGACCATCGCCTGTTCGAGGCTGCGAAACGAACTCACTTCAGTGAGGAGATCGACTAGCATCGAGTCCTTGAGGGAGATTGAAATGGTGCCCCCGGCGCGATTCCAACGCGCGACCTTCCGCTTAGGAGGCGGACGCTCTATGCAGCTGAGCTACGGGAGCACACCGGCAGTAAACTAGCAGATGCGCTTTTCGAGTGTCCAGAGAAGCAATCGTAGAGAAGCAATCGTAGGGTAGTGGGTCAGTTTGGATTCAGAGCCCTATTTGGAGTGCGCCGCCCACTTCCGCATTTGGTGACTTTTGCATGTGTGGCGGCGCTTTTCGACTGTGGCGGGAAACCACTGGAACACGAGCGCAAGGGAAAAGCGCCGCCTCGCATGCGAGAATCGTCAAATGCGGTAAAGGGCGGCGCAGTCCAAATATGCGGCGCGCAATCCAAGTAGCCGACCTTCGAACTGACCCACTCTAATCGTAGGCGTTGGAGCGTTTCCTTGACACTCCATTCACCACGAACCTATACTCGTGACGCAGTTGATGATTGAAAGAAATGGCCGGTGAAACTGAATCGAGAGCGAACCGCAACATCGAATTCGGTAAAGCTCAGGCGAGCGATACAAGCTCAAGGCCAGAAAAGAGGAGAGGCTGATTGGCTAGGACGATCCAGGGGCGACTCAGCGCAGAAGGGCTTCGGGTGGCAATTGTCGCAAGCCGCTGGAATGACTTTATAGTCAGCCGGTTGATTGGCGGTGCAGTTGACGCGCTTGAAAGGCTCGGCGCTTCGAGCGACGCAATTACAATCATTCGCGTCCCCGGTTCTTTTGAATTACCGATGGCGGCGAAGCGGGCCGCGATGAGCGACGAGTATGACGCGGTCGTTTGTCTCGGGGTCGTGATTCGCGGCGAAACCTCTCACAACGAATACATTGCGGCGGAAGTGATAAAAGGCGTCGCGAATGTCTCTCTAGAAACGAACCTCCCCATCACTCTCGGAGTAGTGACAGCGGACAATCTCGAACAGGCCATAGATCGCGCCGGGGCGAAGTCCGGAAACAAGGGATTCGACGCCGCGATGACCGCGGTCGAGCTTGTCAATCTGTATCGAGAATTCTGAAGCTGGGCGCTTTAGAGTAACACTTTAGTTAGCAGCAGGTTTTGAACTATGGGTGCAAGGCGTAAGGCGCGAATTTGCGCCTTACAGATGCTCTTTCAATACGACATTTCACAGCCGCGCGTTGACGAGTTGGCCAGCAGCTACTGGGAAGCGTTCGGTGATGATATGGGCAATGTCGCTCGCGATTTTTCAAATAACCTCGCGCTGGGCGCGATCTCTCGCCTCGACGAAATAGACGATCTGATAAAACGACGCGCCGAACACTGGCGCATCAAAAGAATGGCGGTGGTCGATCGCAACATCCTTCGCCTGGCCATCTACGAGTTTCTCTACGAGGCGGATACGCCGAAAACCGTGGTGATAAACGAAGCGCTCGAAATAGCCCGGCGCTTTTCGACCTTCGAAGCAACGCAATTCATAAACGGCATACTCGATGCGATCAAACGCGATCTTGAAAGCAACCAGTCGGCGTCTGCCGCAAACGGTCTGCCATGAACCCCCGCCCTTTGCTTAATTAGCGATTTTCCCTCTATCATTTCCTCTTTTCTATTTGTCGCCGACTGTAAGTGGCCTTCAATGACAAATGAAAAATGGCAAATCACAAATCACAAATAGCCTGATCGACGACAAGGCGCTTCTGAGTGAGTACCTGTCCGAATCGGAAGAATTGATTGACTCGCTACTGGCCGATCTCGACTCGCTGGCATCTCGAGCCGGCGACAGCCCCGATACCAACCTCATCAATCGAGCCTTCAGGACCGTTCACTCTCTAAAGGGTCTGTCCGGAATGATGGGACTTGCGGAAGTGCAGTCACTCGCGCACGACTTCGAAGACATACTCGATGACCTGAGACTTGGGCAGCTCGCGATGAACGAACGAACAAGCGCTGCCTTGCAGGAGGCCGGGGCCGGTCTTGCCGCTCTGGTTGGCGGCGCGGCTCGCGGAAAGTCAACTGATGAGGACTTCGAACGGCTTCGCCAGCTCCTGGCTTCGATTACTTTGAAATCTCGCGAACGCCAAAAGAGAGAGGATACCGGTCTTGAAATGCTCAATCTCTCTCGCAGCGAACGCGCGCTGCTGACCGAATATGAAGAACATCGAGTCAATGAAAACGTTCGCGCCGGCAGATCGTTTTACGCGATCATCGTGACCTTCACGATCGGCAAGCTCGATACACAATACCGCGCACTAGTCGGCCGGCTGGAAGAGGCCGGCGAACTCATCACTACTCTTCCTGAGAAAACTAGTGCGGACACTCTTGTCGGATTCAAGCTGGTGTTTGCGGCGGCGCTCAAAGAATCGGACGTCAAACGCATTGTCGCGCCGTATGGCGGTCGTGTCTCAAGGCTCGAACGGTCGCCCTGGCGCAAAGCCGGCGCGGCGCTCAGGGCAGCCGGCCGAATCATGCCCGGCAGGAGCGGAAGCGCGAAGGACGCTTCCGGGGAAATGGACGCGGTTCTTCCTCCCGGTTTTGCGCAAGAATCCCTGCAGCCTTTATCGCCAAGCGTTCGGGTTGAAATGTCACAGATCGACGAGTTGTCCGGTCTCGCCCACGAGCTGTCAATCGGTATAGAAAAGCTCACGTCACTGGCTGAAACGTACCTGGATGCCGCGAAACTTGGCGCGCGCGAACGGTTTGATTTGAGATTCAACGCGCGCCGGATGCAGCGCGAGTTCCTCGAATTGGAAGAACGGCTGGTTGGGCTTCGAATGGTGTCGCTCGCGCAGACGTTCACGCGCGCCGCGCGGCTCGCCGGGCGGCTTGCACGCGAGCTCGGCAAATCAGTTTCGGTCGAGGTGATCGGGCGCGAAACGCAGCTCGACAAGGTAATCGTCGATCGGGTTGCCGACTCGATTTATCACGTTCTACGCAACGCTTTGGATCACGGGCTGGAGTCTCTCGACGAGCGAAGGCTTGCGGGTAAGAAGGCCCGCGGCAAGATCACTCTCGAAGCCAGGCTCGAAGGGACGCGCGCGGTTATCTCGATCAGCGATGACGGAAACGGGATTGACCAAGCCGAAGTGCGGCACCGGGCGGTTGAAGCAGGATTGATCGCGCCCGACGAAGTCTTGAGCGCAGAGGAAACCCTTCGGCTGATCTTGCGTCCCGGTTTCTCAACTGCCAATCAGATTTCGGCTGTCTCGGGCCGAGGTGTCGGACTCGACGCGGTGGAGCGGACAATCTACGAGCTGGGCGGCGAAGTCCGCATTTCGTCCGAGAAAGGGAAGTGGACCAGGTTTGATCTTGCGGTTCCCACCACGCTGGTAATGATCTCCGCATTTATCGTGCGCGCGAGTGGTTGGCGATACGCCATCAATGTAGCCCAGATCATCGAATTGCTTTACCTCGCTCCCGAAGACATACTCGGCCGCGACGGCAGACGAAGCGTCGCGTGGCGCGGAGGGACCATTCCGCTTGTCGAGCTTGGATATACGCTCGGGTTGGGGGGCGCCCGGCTGCTGCATCAACCCGCCGGTCACAACGGCGAAGGACATTCCGCGGGGAACGGTTCGGTGAAGGTACCGGTACTCATAACCAATGCCGCCGATAGAAATGTTGCCGTTGCGGTTGAGCGATTCGACGAGCAACGCGAAATAATAGTGAAGTCACTGGGTTCAGTCGGCCGCAAGCTGAAGGGCATTTCCGGCGCCGTTGATCTCGAAGGCGGAGACGTCGCGCTTGTTTTGGACATGCCCAGCCTGCTGGTGCTTCGAAGTATGCGGCTATGAAAGAGTTTGTTTTTGTTTCGTGACCGGCGCGTAAGAAATGCCTAAATCGATTAACGACAGAACCGCCAATGCTCGGCTGATGATGGCCGCTTTCCCAGTCGAGCTCGGGGATGACGTTGCGGACGGTAAACAGGACCTTCTCTCGGTGCTGATGTTCGAAGTTGGCGGTGCATTTTACGCAATCGGTGTTGAACACACCGAAGGCGTCGTTGACTGTCCCCGGATAACGCCTCTGCCGAGTCCGCCTGACGGCGTAGCCGGTATCGCCAGCGTCCGAGGGCGAATGACCGTTGTGATGGACCTCGGGCTAAAGGCGGACGATCATTCGTCGAGACGGCGATTGATTCTTGTGAAGGGAGATGCGCAACTGGGACTGTTGGCAGATCGCGTTGACGGTGTTCTTGCGCTTAAGCCAAAAAAGGTTCGTCCGATTGCTCAGGGCAAAGACTCTGTCCAACCGCAGCGCCCAGAGTTTGGATGGCACGCAAAGACTTACTTCAAGAACGGCGAGCGGCGAGTACCAATACTCGATATAGAGCTGTTATCTGAAACGTAACCTTCCAGAAAATTCATTGATCACGGTCCTTCAATTGATAGCCGTGCTCCTTTAAGAACCCGGGGAACCATTGGCCATAGTCAGAAACGAACCGACTGTGCTGATTGATGATCGCGTTCTTGTTTTCGCGCAGCTGGGCCCGATCCGTTGTCGACGATTGGGAGAATCCTATTAACAGCAGCTTCTGTTGGACGAGTAAGTCGAGCAGCCGTTGGCGATATTTGTCTGAGTCAGCATCGATCCGAGGGGTCGAGTTAAGAGACTTGATCGCTCTCTCGAGGGATTCGAGAGCCGAAGTCAGATCGACATTCGGGTTCCCGCTGCCGAGCGCGGCGTCGAGGGATCGAAAGGAGTCCACTAACAACCGGTCGGCCTCCTGGATGCGGTCTGAGTATACGATCACACTCGAAGCGGTCCGACGAGTCAGGTTTGAGAGTGCGAGCCGCGGTCCGCTGTACCCACGAAACGCACTCACAAACGAAACGAGAATCAGGACCAGAGAGGTCGTTTGCGCGATGCGCCAACCTAACGGAGCCCGTTTTTCACCCGGCCGCATATAAGGAATCGCCACTGCGAGCAAAATCCCAGCCAGCAGGCCGCCTATGTGCGCTGCGTTATCCACAATTTTGACTGAAAACCCAAACAACAGATTTACTGCAATGATAGGAAGCACGCGCCTCATTATGTCGCGGCTCAGCGTTTTCGGGATTTCTTTTCTGTACTTGAAAGCAAACGTAGCCATCACACCGAAGAGACCGAAGATTGCTCCGGAGGCGCCGGCCGATGTTGCGTCTGGATTGAACAAGTAACTTCCTATGGAACCGATCACTCCGGTTGCGAGATACAAAACGACAAAGCGGGCCGAACCGTAAATCTGTTCGATCTCCTGACCGATGATCCATAACGCGTAGTTGTTGAGGAACAGATGGATAAATCCGATGTGGATAAAGATTGATGTAATGACTCGCCAGTATTGGTGGTGTTCGGCGATCAGATCATTTTGCTTTGCCCCGAAACCTCTCAACAATTCGGGATCGACTGAGGTCAAAGCAAAACCGCCGGCCAGGCCCATCAGCAGGAACACGCCGACGTTGATGCCTATAAAAATCATCGTGAAGTGATTTGATCGAGTAAACAGCGCGCTGAGAAATCGGTGTTCGGTAGCGGCTTCGCGCGCGGCCTTTTGGGCATCTTCATTGACCGCGCCGCAGTGAACGCACGAGGCGCTTTCGACGGGCGTCGGATTTCCGCAAGCCGGACAGGGTCTCAGCTGCGGCTCGTTTGCGATGGGGTTCAAGGTCATTGACGGGATTGTGTGTCTCGATTTGGACTGAGTTGTTAACCGGATGAATCGGGCCGGCTATCGTTCGATGAAGGTTTTGAACTCCTCTATGGCGCTGTCTTCCCAATTGGAGTAATCGCTGAACAATGCGTCAAATGCCTGCCGGTCGACGGATATTGCAGCGGCCATCATTGCGTCAGTCGTCGCCTGGTCGAAATCCTTCGCACGTTTATTGAGCAGCTCAAGCAACCGAATTTTGATTGAGCCGCCTTGCTCGTCGATCGTCGGAGCCTTTTCGAGCTCGCCGGCGATCCGCCGGAATTGGTCTGCAATTTCGACCATGCGATTTCGAGTCAAGCCGGGTTCACGATTGAGATTAAACGATCCCTCGATTGAATCTCCGGCTTTTCCAACGACTTGCGCGAACTCGCGAGCGTTTTGGAATCGGCGCCACACCGCGGCGCGCTGGTTTCCTTTCTGCTGCTCCGAGCCGTACACACGCCCAGCCATCGCAAAACTGATTGCGACAATTCCAACGCACGCAATGGCTGCAGCGTTCCAGCTCGCGGCCGATTTGACAGTCGACGGCGCATCTGGAGGCAACACAAAGCCCAGCGCAGCGCCCGCTAGCAGCCCGCCAACGTGAGCGTGGTTATTAGCCTGCATAAAAAAGCCGAACAGGATTCCAATGCCCGCCCAGATCAACATCCGTCTCATTAAGTCTCGACCGAGACTGCCGCCCAGCTTGTAGCCGTACATTGCAAGCAACCCAAACAGCCCGAATATCGCGCCTGATGCGCCGGCGCTCTCGGCTGGCAGGAACAGGTAGGAGACAAACGCGCTGACAGTTCCCGTGCCTACATACGCGAACACGAACTTCTGGGACCCGAAGATGCCTTCGGCCAAAGGGCCGATCGTAAACAGCGCCAGCCCATTAAACATCAAATGCATCAAACCGATGTGCAGGAAGTTAAAGGTCACCAATCGCCACCACTGTCCTTCACGAACCAGGGAGGGGACCAGCGCGCCGAAATCGTTGAGCACGCCGTTGCTTGCGCTTTTGATGAAAGCTTCGCCGGTGCCGCCGTTGCGGACCTCCACGATCGACATGAGCACGAACAGCACAATGTTTATGGTGAGGATGGTCAGAGAGAAAAAACTGCCGGTCTCGGTCAAACTGGCGGAGGCAACGCGAGCCGCGGGGACGGCTTCTCTTCCGCACAGCGGGCAGGTTCTTACAGAGGCTTCAATCAAACCTCGGCATACCTGACACATTACGAGTTTCTTGCGGTTGCTGAACATGTGGTTTGTTAATCGCTCACTAACGTAACAGAAGCGCAACAGCCGTTCAAACAAGCCTCAAGTCTACGTACTGTTGTTTTCCGATGGCCCATCCTGTAAAATCGGCAGGTATCTTGCGACGCGACATGACCGGGGCGGCCGGCGCGTTAGTACCACATACGAGAGGGCCCAGATGAAACTCAAAAAGCGACACTGGCTGTTGGTGTTGACGCTTGTATTGCCACTTGCCTTTGCCGGTGCGCACCCTGGACAACGATCAGCCGGTCAGAGCCCGGCTGACTTTGCGGCGCGAGCGCGAATCGCCGATGACTTCAGCAACGCCATCCTGGTCGCAAAGGATCACTACGCCGGGCAGGTTGATTTCAATAAAGTTACCAAGGCCTCAATTACCGGGATGCTGCGAACGCTGGACCCGCACTCGATGTATTTCGACCGTCAGCAATGGGAAGAATTCCAGAACGATCAGAGCAGCCGCTACTATGGAATCGGATCGACCATTATTCAGCATAGCGGCAAGGTGTACATCGTTTCGCCAACCGACGGGACGGCTTCATTTAAGGCTGGTCTTCGGTATGGCGATCACATCGCCGGGGTTAACGGCGAGTCGACCGATGGCTGGACCCAGGCTCAGGTCAGAAGCAAGCTCATCGGCCCGGAAGGCACTACGGTAACAGTCAAGATAGCGCGGCTAGGTGTAGATAAACCACTTGAATTCAAGCTTACTCGTGGATCCGTTCCGCTGCCGTCGGTCGCGAATTACTTTATGTTCGGCAACGGCGTTGGTTACGTCAACCTGGAACGCGGATTTAATACGACTACTTTTGATGAGGTAAATAGAGCCCTCGGAGACCTGCGACAACGCGGGATGACGTCGCTCGTACTTGATCTTCGCAGCAACCATGGTGGTCTGGTTGACCAAGCGCATCGCGTTTCGAACCTGTTCCTTTATCGAGGTCAAAAAACACTGTCGATGCGCGGGCGTCCGGGAGTCTTTCCGTCCCGCGAGTTTGTGGCCAACAACTCGTCACCGGAAGACTACCCGATCGTTGTTTTGATAAACAGGTTATCCGCCTCAGCAGCAGAGATAGTCGCGGGCGCGCTCCAGGATCACGATCGCGCGCGTCTGGTTGGTGAAAACAGCTTTGGAAAAGGGCTTGTGCAGAGCCCGTTTCAGCTTTCCGATCAGTCGGCCCTCGTTTTGACAACAGGTCATTACTACACACCAAGCGGCCGTCTTATTCAACGAGACTACAGCGGGCGCTCGTTCTACGACTACAACCTCAAGCGTGGCGACAAGAACGGGGCCCACACTGACGAAAAGCGAACCGACTCAGGGCGAACGGTTTACGGCGGCGGAGGGATCGATCCTGACGTCGAGGTGAAAGTGAGGATTCCCCAGCGCGAGCTTGAGCTTCAGAGGATATGGTTCGATCCGGCGTTCGAATTTGCTCACCAACTGGCGGCCGGCCAGATTCAAGGATTCACTGAATTTAAGATTGATCGACAGGCTGATCATCGTCACCAACTTCAACCCAATGAGTATCAAATCACCGATAAGGTTCTCGCGGCATTCAAAACGTTTCTGCGCGAAAATAAGCAGTTCAAATTGGAGGACGCACGCGTAGACAAGGAAGCCGACTTCATCAAGCGGCAGATTCGATATGAGATGGTGACCGCAGCTTATGGAGTTGAGACAGCATATCAGGTGTTGTTGGAGACTGATCTGCAGATGCAGCGAGCGATCACCGAAATACCAACCGCCAGAATAATGGCTGAAGACCTTCGCAGGTTGAGAAGCCCGCGAGACGCAGAGCCGCGAAGGAACTAGAACCGCGCGAAACTGGTCGCGCAATCATCCCCAACCGGCAGGTTGGGGATGATTCACTCCAACCTACAAGCGGCACATCCGGCGCGGCTCCCGAAATCCGCGAGCTTCCGGTTGGGATTCCCGGGGTCGCACGCACAGCGCGTCGCTTTGTAGGCTGGAGTGAACCATCCCCAACCTCCCGGTTGGGGGATTCCTAGGGTCGCACGCACAGCGCGTCGCTTTGTAGGCTGGAGTGAACCGTCCCCAACCTTCCGTTTGGGGGACTTGGGGATTACGTCTTCGGTCTCTTGCTGACCCTTCGGTGACGCTTCGGTTGTTTCGCGAATCTCTTTCAGCTAAGATTCTTGTGAGCTCTGTTGGGCTCGGCTTGCGAGAATCCGACTCCCGTGACTCGTGATGTTGTTCCAGAGGTGAAATCTAAAGATGAAATTGAAAAACCGATATTGGCTAATCGTCGCCGCGCTGGTCATTCCGATTACCTTCGCGGGCGCGCATCCGGGCCAACGGCTACAAGGAGAAAGAGCCGATGATTCGCCTACAAGACAGCGGATTGCAGATGATTTCGCTAAGGCGATCATTGTGGCGAAGGACAATTACGCGGGGCAGATCGATCTGAATAAAGCAACCAAGGCTTCGATACTTGGAATGCTGCACACGCTCGACCCGCACTCCAACTATTTCGATCCCAAGGAATGGGAGAAGGTTCAACAGGACCAGCGCAGCCGTTATTCGGGCATCGGCTCGACCATCGCTCAACGAAACGACAAGGTTTACATAATGTCCCCCTTCGATGCGACACCGGCCCATCGAGGCGGGATCCGTTATGGTGATCAGATCGTCGAAATAAATGGAGAATCGACCGAAACGTGGACGTCTCAGCAAGTTTCCAACAAACTCATTGGACCCGAGGGCACCGGCGTCACTGTAAAGGTCGCGCGTTTGGGCGCTCCAGCCCCGATCGAATTCAAGTTCGTTCGTGAGGCGGTAAGGCTGGATTCAGTAACGAATTTTTATATGACCGGGAACGGTATTGGCTATATCAACTTCGACCGAGGGTTTAACTTCACAAGCTATGACGAGATTCGCACAGCTTTGGCGGAACTGCAGAAACAGGGTATGACATCGCTGGTGCTAGATCTGCGAAGCAATCCCGGCGGACTGGTCGATCAAGCGAAAAAAATCACAAATCTCTTCTTGTTTCGCGGCCAATCCATCGTGACCTTACGCGGGCGTCCTCAGGTGTTTCCGACACGCGAGGAGACTGCCAGCAACAACACCCCTGAAGAGTTTCCAATAGTCGTTCTGATCAACTCCCGATCGGCGTCTGCCTCAGAGATCGTCGCCGGAGCGCTGCAGGATCATGACCGCGCGGTGATAGTTGGCGAGAACAGCTTTGGTAAAGGACTGGTTCAAAGCGTGTTCCCCTTGTCCGATGGTTCCGGGCTCTGGCTGGTAACCGGGCATTTCTATACGCCTAGCGGACGGCTAATCCAGCGCGAGTACGCCAACAGATCTTTCTACGATTATTATCTGAAGCGAGGCGATAAGGACGCGGTCCAGCGTACTGAAGAAAAGCGCACCGACACCGGAAGGACAGTCTACGGGGGCGGAGGGATCCAGCCCGATGTGCTGGTGAAGTTTCCACCTCAAGAGGTTGAGCTTCAACGAACGTGGATCGAACCTGTTTTTCAATTCACCCGCGTTCTTGCTGCCGGTAAGATCCCGGGACTACCGGAGTTTAAAATCGACGGGCCGTGCGATCACAAGCATCGCCTGACCGTGCGAGACTATCCGGTCACCGACAAGGTGCTGGCAGCGTTTAAGAGTTTTGTCCGCGAACGCAAGGAACTAAAGGTCGACGAGACGCGAATCGATAAGGATGCGGATTGGCTCAAACGGCGAATCCGCTATGAAGTGGCTACGGCGGCCTTTGGCGAAGAGAACGCTCGAGCGGCGCTCGCCGAGAGCGATACGCAGCTCCAGCGCGCGCTCGCAGAGGTTCCCAAAGCCAAGGCGTTAGCCGACGACATTCGTCGAATCCGCGCGGCGGCCCGAGGAGGAGATGTGCGGAGGAATTAAGCCTTAGGGCTCGGCAAAGATGTGAGCGCGGCCCGTCATCAGTCGGGTCGCGCTTTGTTGTTTGCGGCAACAGCGTTGGACCTTCGTGGTATACTCGCCGAAGATAATTTCCATCGCAGTTAGGAAGCGGGATTGAAGGAAAAGTTGCATCAGAACTCCGAGATGATTCGACTGTGGACGCAGGTAATTGTCCGCGTTCTGTTCCTGCTTGCCGCCCTGGCGGTTTCGATCTGGTTGTTATTTGAGATTCGGACGCTGCTGCTGCTGCTGGTTGTATCGATTTTCTTCTGCTATTTGGTTGCGCCGATTGTTCATCTGCTCGAACAGCCCGTCTACATTGCGAGACACGAGCTTCGCGTCCCGCGTCCACTAGCTATTGCGCTGGTATATTTGCTGATCGCAGTTGTGTTGTTCGGAGGCGTCCAACTCATTTGGCCGCCGCTGTCCCAACAGGTGGCTGATCTTGCGAAGGACCTGCCGGGCTATGCTACGTCCGCCAAAGCCAGCGTCGACAAGATTTTCAACGACGCTAACAGCTGGATGCGGCACGTGAGGCTGCCGCCGCAGTGGCGGGATGCAGTTTTCGCTCGAGCGAGCGAACTGGCAAACTCGTTAGCACTATGGTTGACGGGTTTTCTGGCGGGAGCGCTGGGCTATCTTCAGTACCTGACGTGGCCTGTACTGGTGCCGATACTTTCATTCTTTCTGCTCAAAGATGCGGCTTCTTTTGAGCAAAACCTGGTCGCGTTGTTGCCAAACGAAAGGCTCCAGCGGCGCGCGCATTGGCTGCTGATGGACGTCAGCCGCACGCTCGCCGCCTATATAAGAGCACAGATTACCGCGTGTCTCGTGGTTGGCTCGGTCATGATGATTGGGCTGACTTTGATCGGAGCTCCTTATCCGGTGGTGATGGGGGCAATCGGGGGGTTGTTCGAATTCATCCCGCTTGTAGGTCCGTTGATTTCGGCGGTCGTCATCTTCGGTTTGACGCTGACGGTGTCGGTGAAGACCGCACTGATGGTCGCACTGTTTCTCGCGGTTCTCCGGTTGGTTCAAGACTACTTCATCTATCCGAAGATAGTAGGACACGGAATCAAAATGCACCCGGTGGTGGTGGTTATCGCAATCCTCGCAGGAGCTGAAATCGGCGGGCTGATCGGAATCTTTCTTTCGATTCCGGTCGTCGGTCTGGTAATCGTGTTTTATAACCACTACCTTGCGTTTCGGGGAATACAGAGTCTACGGGTCGTTACCGATCCGCACGACACTGAAGTGGAAGCGCAACTCTCCAGCGTGCCAACTCCCGAACCGGTTCTCGAGAAGTAGTTCATTAGTAGCATAGACTTTAGTCTGTGTAAGCCGCTTCCTTCGCTGGGCCAGGTTAATCACAAATGAGCGAGAAGATAGCGATCGCCGCCACCAAGGGAGGGACGGGGAAGACAACCACGACATGGAACCTCGGCTTTGGATTGGCGTTGGCCGGCGCGAGAGTGCTGCTGGTTGACTGTGATCCGCAAGACAATCTCAGACTCATCGCCAACACCGAGCACGCGCGAAGCACTGTAGCGTCGGCGCTCGAACACGGAACTTTCACTCCGAATCACATCCGCGAAACCGTTTGGCTTTTGCCGAGCGGAGGCCGGCGGCTTTGGCAGACTATCGTCAGTTCAGATGGTTTGGGAGATCTTACGGCGCCGTTACGACACGCACTTTCAGCAAGAGACGCTGACTACGACTTCATCCTACTCGACTGTCCACCGGAGCTTGGCCGGTTGACTTCGGCAGCGTTGTCGCTTTCAGATTATCTGTTGATACCCTGTATATCCACGTGGCTGGGTTTGCGCTCGATCGAGCAAATGATTGATTTCGTCGACACCCACACTCGCGATGCCAGAATCGACAGCGAACGAACCGGTATCGTCATGACCTTCTACACTACTCGCCGCGCGGGACCGGAATCAGTTCGACACGAAGCGAAAAAACTTTTTCATGGACGAGTTCTTCGCACGCTGATTCGCGAGCGAACCGAGCTGGACTACTCGCAACAAGCCCACAGATCGGTGTTTGAGTACTCTCCCAACAGCGACGGCGCCGAAGATTACGCCGCGTTAGCTAAAGAAATACTGAAACGATTAGCTCATTAAGACTGCTCGCCAAATACCCGGGCGGATCACCTTTCACTTCGATTCAGACTTTGCCAGACTCCGTTTTATGAATTCTTCGGCCTCGTCCTCAACTATTTCACCCGAGACCGTGTACACCCTTCGGGCGAGCGGGCCACCAGCCGTCGCGGGCGCGACGTCTCGCGCTTCGATGATCACATAGAACGGCGTCCCCCACTTTCGGTTATCACCTGCCGCCCGGCGGTACTTGTAATGCAATGAGCCCTTTCTTTGATCGCGTGCCCTCGTCTCAATCGCAATCGGATAGTCAATGCCAATACGCCCGATATGTATCTTCAACTCGTCTACGCTCGAGTATTCAGCGACTCCGACGACACCGAGCCCGCGCTCGCGGTACTTGGTCCACAGACGCTGTATGATGTGGCCGTTTCGATTGCTGTTAGGACACCATCCTGCCAGGTACTCGACGATCACCAGCCTTTTGCCCTGCACGTAATCGCGTAAGTTAAACGTAGAACCTTCAATTGTTTCGTATGTGAAGCTGAAGAAATCAAGTTGATGTTCGACAATTGATGCGGACTCAGCTTGTGAGTCGCGAGCGAGACTGGTTTCCCTCGCTGATGATGCGCCGAGGGGCGTGAGCGGGCCGGCAATCAGGATTACCGCCAGGAGCGTTAGTAACCAGCCAGGTCGTCGAAGCATAATAATTTGGCCGAGTCCCACTTTGTTGTTTATACTTCTCCCTAATGCGAATGTACGGCGATCACCGGTTTCCCGGCAAGCTCTTCATAGTCGAGGGCATCGACGGGTCTGGGAAATCTACACAGTTGAGCCTCCTTCAACAGTGGCTGAGGCGCGAAGGATACATGGTGTTCTTCAGCGAATGGAACTCTTCTCCGCTCGTAAAGGAGACAACCCGACGGGGCAAGAAAAAGCAGATGCTGACCCCCACAACCTTCTCGCTTCTTCACGCTACCGACCTCGCGGATCGGATCGAACGCCACATCATCCCGCCATTGAAAGCGGGGGCAATAGTGCTGGCGGATCGTTATATCTACACCGCTTTTGCCCGAGACACCGCTCGCGGAGTTAGTCCGCTCTGGGTGCGTGAGCTGTACAAGTTCGCGGTCAAACCGACAATTGCTTTTTATTTTCGAGTACCGCTCGACGTTTCGCTCAAACGAATACTCAGCGCGCGGGCCGGCCTGAAATACTACGAAGCCGGAATGGATCTGGGTTTGAGCGACGATCTTGAAGAGAGCTTCGAACTGTTTCAGGGGATGATCAGTCGGAAATACGAGGAGATGGTCGATGAATTTGGACTTCGGGTGATCGATGCCACTCGTTCGATAGAGGAACAGCAAAACGAGGTGCGCGCCATCGTCGAGCGCGAACTGGTCGACGTACCAAAGCGGCCTTTGCCAACTCGTCCGCTGTTGAATTTCGATTTTCGAGAGGACTGAATCAAAGCTTGGAAAATCGACCGAACAATCACAAGTTCGAGTTTTATGACGAGGGCTTGCCCGGCGTTGAGCTGTCGGAACTTCGCGGCAGGCTCATTGTCATCGAAGGCCCCGATGGGGTTGGCCGATCAACGCAGGTTGCGATGCTCAAAGCCTGGCTCGAATCGAACGGACATGCTGTCCTGGACACCGGGATGACCCGCTCGGCGCTCGCAGGCAAGGGGATCAAACAGGCCAAGGCGGGAATCACTCTCGGTCCGATCTCGCTGACGCTCTTTTATGCTACGGATTTTGCCGACCGGCTCGAGAACGAGATGATACCGGCTTTGCGCGCGGGGTTCATTGTCCTAACCGACCGCTACATTTACTCGCTGATTGCACGCTCGATTGTCCGTGGTCTCGAGCCAAGCTGGATAAAAGCCTGTTACGGATTGGCGTTGAAACCCGACTCCGTATTCTATCTGCGCGCCAACATCGGCGGGTTGATCCCGCGTGTGCTGAGCAGTCCTACCGGGTTCGATTATTGGGAGTCCGGGATGGACATTCACCTCGGCGACGATCTTTATGATAGCTTTGCCGAATATCAGACTCGTATGCTGTCGGTTTTTGACTCGATGATCGACGAATACGGGTTTGAGGTGGTCGACGCGGCACAGCCTATCGATGTGATCTATCGAAACCTGCAACGCCGCATCGGCCGGCTTCTCAGGGAGCTTTGATACCCCTTTCCACCTCGCCGCTAAGCTAAGATCGGCGTTCGCAAGCAATCCGGTACTCCATTTCACTCATTGCGTCTATTTTCAAGACTAGCATCTACCACGCGCGGCCTTTGAGAGGAGAGGACTGTTCTATTGCGAGTCACTCGTCTGTATCAAAACAATCAACGATAGTCGTTGCTAGCGGTTCAATGGCGCTTTTGAAGGCTAGACGACGTGGTATAAGGGTTGCCCTCATTATGGTTGCATCATCGTATGTCGGACTTTACGACAACGCAGCGCGCTTCATCGTCGATTCTGATTGACTTACGAGAAGCGATAGCGAACCTTTGAGATCACAGGAGGGAATGAGAATGCTTTGGACAATTCTAGTGGTGTTACTGATTCTTTGGCTATTAGGCATGGTTGGGGGCGTGGGTGGAGGACTCATCCACTTGCTACTGGTCGTCGCCGCCATAGTCTTACTTTTTCAACTACTCTCCGGGCGTCGAACCGTTGTCTGAGATTTGAGATGCCTGAGAGCTTCTGCGAAGTTAGGGTCATCGCCCGGATCAAGCGTCTGGCTCGTTCCGGGCGACCGTTCTTAACTTGTTGCGATGTTGAGCGGATTTTTTGTGTAACGAATCTTGCCCCTTTAACAACTCACTCAGCTCATCGGCGTTAAGTTGATAAGCTTCGTTGCAGAAGTGAC
>Ga0075418_10001658_pt1 | contig 25353 bp, 15 predicted proteins | sample SoiMetdeltSBSDD2_FD_81776 | JGI IMG/M metagenome (GOLD analysis project Ga0075418, IMG submission 81776) | Bulk soil microbial communities from a Populus tree surrounding site in Tennessee, USA - Soil MetaG P. deltoides SBSDD2 | ecosystem: Environmental > Terrestrial > Soil > Tree plantation...
CCAAAAACGGAAACAGGTTTGGCGTCTTATGCGCAACAAACTTCGTGTGCGCCAACTCGGCCAAAAACTCTACGTGCGAGTTAAAAGCTACCGTCATACCGATGTTCAGCAGCAATTTGTCAGGTATATCCAGCAGCTTGATATCATTGACGCTCGGGTCTGTTGTGCGAATGTAACCGACATTCTCATACAGCCTGAATTTCTTTCCCCCACTCTCCTGACCAAACATCAGGATTGGTCCAAACTCATATTCGCCGCTTGTTCGGCCGCGCGCTCGGGCAGAATCCTCGCTGGAGATCGGGATCTTCAAATATCCACCCAGCGCCATGCTAAACCAATGGTGGTTTGGATCGACCAGGTTGAACTTAGTGCCGATGGACCAATCACCGGAACCGTTTGAGGATTGTCGAAAACCAAATACCGGGTTGCCGGAGCCGTCAAAACCCTGAAAATCAAGCTCGCCGAAGAACGGCAATTCAGGGTAATAGCTCGGAAGGTCGATCGCGATTGCAGGACCCAACCCTCTAACAAGTCGGCCACCAGGTCCCGCAGGCGAAAAAGCGCTGGTCGGAAAACCGATCGGCGTACCGAATCGTCCGAGCGCCGGGAGGATTCCTCCTACAAACGCGCCGGTTCCGGGAAAGAAAGCCGCTGCGGTATCGTTCCCGCCTTGAGCCGGACCTAACAGCACAACTGGATCGCCGAAAAACCGCGACGCGCTCCATTGATAGCCGCTCAATAAGAGCGGTTGACGCGATGTGGTGTTAGTCCAGGCGTTCCAGTTGAACCATAGCTCCCACCTGTTGGTGATGCCGATTGTAAAATTGAACGGCACCTGATTGATGCTCAGATCACCCGGGTCGCGCGAATAATTGTTCCAAAAAAGCGCGAAGTTGAACTCGCCCTTGCAAAGGGTCCGAGTTGAAAAGGTGTTGAACAACCCAGTGCCGCCGAGCACTGTTGGCGCCTTCTGGCGCTCGGCGAGATTACCGTCATGATGCTCCTGCGCCTGGACTAGCCCTGCGAGGACCAAAAGCACCATCACAAGCGTGCTTATCTTTCTAGCCGCTTTCATTAGTTTGCCTCCTGAATTTTTCATCCACGGAATGCTGTTCGCTTTCGGGATCGCCTCCAAAACTGAGAGAGGTGATTTTGCCTCCCCTTAAGAACCAAAGGGGGCGGGATGCGTTAACTAGACTGAGCGTCCAAATCTGAGCCCTTCCTGCGAGCTCGGAATGATTACGAACCTGCTAGCCGAGTTTTCGCACTCGACCAGCGGCCCATTACAGGTATATCTATACTCGCAAATAGCTTTGCGGTCAACATAAAAAATCAATTTTTTGCCCCCGGCTCCGGGTCGCCAATAGCGCGGGATGACTGGCGAAAACGCCGTCGCCCGACCCTCGGTTCGCCCCATCCACCAGATCCAACTCACTCCCCAACCGGGTTAGGCGTAAATCCCTCGCAACCTCGTGTCGTAGGCTACTCGATCAATAGCAAGCATGTAGGCCGCCAGCCGGGTGTTTACGTTGTACTTGTTCGCAAATCCGACAACGTCATTGAAGCTGCTCACCATTATCTCGTGCAAACGCGTGTTGACCGTGTCCTCGTTCCAGAAAAACCCCATCCGGTCCTGGACCCACTCGAAATAGCTCACCGTGACCCCGCCGGCATTCGCCAGAATATCGGGTATCACAAAGATGCGCTTGGCGGATACTATCTCGTCCGCATCTGCTGTCGTCGGACCATTTGCGCCCTCAGCCAGGATCTTGCACCTGATTCTGTCCGCGTTGTGAGTGGTAATCTGGTTTTCCGTCGCCGCAGGCATCAGGATTTCACATTCAAGCTCGAGCAAATCCGCGGTGCTAATATGCTCTGCTTCGGTGTACCCCTCGACCGTCTTGTTTTCGGCTAGGTACTTGAGCACTCCCGGAACATCTAGGCCTTTGGGATTATAAAGCGACCCGGTGATATCGGCGAGGCCGATAACCCTGTAGCCGTCTTTATGCATCAGCTTCGCCGCGGTTCCACCTACGTTTCCGGCGCCCTGAATAACCACCCTCGTGTCGGATATGTTTAGTTCAAATTTCTTACAGGCTTCGTTGCACACAAACAACAGACCGCGTCCGGTTGCCTCTTTACGGCCGCGCGATCCCCCGATCTCGATCGGCTTTCCGGTCACCACCGCGGTTACCGTGTGGCGCGCATGCATTGAATAGGTATCCATCATCCACGCCATCGTCTGCTCATTGGTGTTCATATCCGGAGCGGGTACGTCTCGTTCAGGTCCAATAAAATCGAGCAACTCGGCCGTGTAGCGCCTCGTCAACCGCTCGATTTCGGTTGGGCTCATTTCACGGGGATCGCAAATGATTCCACCCTTCGCACCACCGAACGGAATATTCACTACGGCGCACTTCCAGGTCATCCACGCGGCGAGCGCGCGCACTTCATCCAGGGACACATCCGGCGAGTAGCGAACGCCGCCCTTGGCAGGCCCGCGCGCAAAGTTATGCTGGACGCGGTAGGCTGTAAATACCTGGTAGTTTCCGTCATCCATCATCACCGGGATGTAAATGGTGAGTTCCCGATTCGGCCACCGCAATATCTTATAAATGTTCGGGTCCAGATTTAGCCTGTGCGCGGCTTCGTCAAACCGCTGCATCATCGATTCGAAGGGATTCTCTTCCTTGATCTCTTTGGCGTCATCAACAAAAGCGCTGGGCATTGACTTCCTCCGGCGACGGGTGTTTAAGTGCAAAAGGTGAGCATGTTCGACTCGAAGCGAATACCAGAACAGCAAGACATTCGCTTTGCTTTTTGAGCGGCGATTATACCCAACGTTAATTCGTCAGGCAACGAGCGAATACCAGAGCACTGGCGTGAAGAGCATAGACAACCGAGCTCGCAGCGCAGCGGACGAAGCAATAAACCAGCTCGCCTCCGACCGAACATCCGGCGCCGCCGAAATTCTTCGACAGGCGGGTGCGGTATTCACAGAGCTCAACACCTCGCTGTCACAGCACAAGGATGTAACCTTCGAGCAGGCGCTAGAAATCATACTTGAGACCTGCATCGCTCTCGCATCAGCTCAGCCGGCGATGACCCCGCTTCTCCGGCTCGCCAGCGCCGCGCTGATAGCTGCGCGCACGGCTACCAAAGCGCGAGAGGCCTCTGTTCGCGCTGAACAAACGGCTCTGGATTTCATCACTAAAGCCGCGCGCTCGGCTCACGATGCAGCGCTAGTCTCGGCAACTCTGTTTCGAGATGGCTCGACCGCGTTGACTCATTCTCGGAGTTCCACGGTGCTCACCGCCTTTATCGAAGCTAAGCGCGCCGGAAGAAACATCTCTGTAGTGGCCACCGAGAGCCGGCCACTACTGGAAGGCCGCGCTGTAGCGGAAGCCCTTGCCGGCAAGGATATTCCCGTAACCCTGATAGCCGATGCCGCAGCCGGCCGCGCTATGGAGGAGGTCGATCTGATCCTGTTGGGCGCCGATGAGATTACTCCCTCAATTCACGTTAATAAGATCGGAACTCGGATGATTGCTCTGGCGGCACGAGAGCGAGGATTGCCCGTATACGCGATCTGCGACTCATCAAAATTCATCTGCGAGGATTATTTTCGCGGAGCGATTCGGCAATCGAGGAACGCCGACGAACTGTGGGTCAGCCCTCCTCGAGGAGTGAGTATCGCTAACTGCTATTTTGAAGCGACGCCTCTTTCCTGCTTCACCGGAATCATAACCGAAGATGGAATGCTCGCCGCGGCAGAGGCTGCTCGCCGTGCGGAGCGGTCGACGATCGATGCCGCGTTGGTGCGGGGCCTGGAAGAAAAGGCAAATGACATCAAAGAACGGCCAGGATGAGCCGCTGGACGGAGAATCGACGGCCATCCGAAGAATTAGAGTATAAGAGCACTCCTTCATCGTTGCCGACAAACGAAGCGTCGATCCAAACCATATGAATCATGCCTCGGCTATCAACTGTCAAAGCAGGACTATGCGCTCGACCTTTGTTGTTGTTGGCGTTTGATACCTGTTCGGAATCGCCGAAGCTCACGCCGGCATCGAAAGACTTAACCAGGAACACCTGCCTATTATCGATAGTATCAGCGCCAAACAGATCGCCATTCTGGAAGGCTACGTAGACATTGTTCTGAAAGGTGACAACCGTCGGTTTGTGAATATCGCCGTCCGAGAAACTGCTTACATTAATAGGCTCCGAGAACGTACTGCCGGCGTCAGTGGAGCGAGCGTAAAATGCCTGTGACGTTCCTTCACTCTCGTCAGCCCACACTACGCTTATTCGATCTGCGCTATCAGTCGCGATGGCTGCCTCGGTCGCGCTTCCACTACCGGTCGAGATCCTTTTAGGTTCGGAAAAGCTCGCTCCGCCGTCGGTCGATCGCGAGAACATAATCACCGCGGGCCCCGGAGCGGTGTCTTGCCAGACGACGTTGATCGCATCCCTGGAGTCGATAGCGATCTCCGGATCAAACCCAGTGCCCCCCGATCCGGAGACATTGAGCGGCTCGTTAAAGGTCAAGCCGAGATCAGTCGACCGCGCAAACAGCACCTTTGCGGTTCCGTCCTTTGTATCGCCCCACACGACATTGACCGTTCCGCTCGAGTCAAGCGCCACCCGGGGAGCAAACGCCCCCCCGTTGTGCGGAGTGAGATTGAGCGGCTTTCTGAACTTGGTCTTCTTTTTTGTGCTTATGATATAGGCCTGTGTAGTGCCATTAGAGTTGTCGTGATAGCTAACGTGCAAACGCAGCTTGCCGCTTTTGCTTACAGCCAGCGATGGGCCAAAAGCTTCTCCGGGCGATTTCGATAGGTTGCGAGTCAGTGGAAGGTTATCCCAGGTGGCGCCGAAGTCCTGCGACATAGTGAAGAAAATCTGGCTGTGCGGACGGCGTTCGCTTGCGGGCGCAGTGGCGACCGACATCATCAGATACAGGTTGTCATCGCCATCGACTTCGATCGCAGGAAAACGTTGCGCTCCAAAGAACATCCCTTGAGCTCCGGCATTCCTGACTCCAGTCGGTCCGGCAATCCCAAGCATCATGACGGCGAGCAATAAAACAATCGAAGCGGTTCTCTTATTCATACTTATTCATCGGGAGAGAAGCTGAGCAACGTTCATGCGTCAACGCGATGATGTTACCGTAGCGCCGACTCACTTTCAACACCTGTCTCCTGAAGCAAGAAGGCAGAAGGGAGAACGCAGAAGGCAGAAGGCAGAAGAGAGATTTTCCATTTCTCATTTGTCATTTCGTCAAGATCGCAAAGTCGTGCCATCTGTCGCAAAAATGACAAACAATTGAACCCAAAATGACAAATGACAATCGAATCAGAAATGACAAATGAGAAATGGAAAATCGAAAATGGAAAATCTCTCGTCCGCCTTCCGCCTTCTGCCTTCTGCCTTCTGCCTACTGCCTTCTGCCTACTGCCTGCTGCCTACTGCCTGCTGCCTACTGCCTTCGCCTTCTGCCTTTGACACCGTCAACGGCCGAACATCATACTCGACAGTCGCTCTGTAAGATTCAGGCCAACACGAGCGGATGACCGACGACTGAAAAAAGCGACAGTCGACCGATTAGGGATGGCGTCGCCGGTCCAGATCCCCTCTCCGAAGGATTACTGATGACTGCCAAGATTCTTGATGGCGCGCGGGTCGCGCAGGAAATCAAAAACGAAGTCGCAGCCGAGGTCGCCGAGTTGTCAAAACGAGGGCTTCGCCCGGGCCTGGCGGCTGTGCTTGTCGGCAGCGACTCGGCATCGCAGATCTATGTCTCGGGTAAAGTTAAGGCCTGCGAGCAGCTCGGGCTCTACTCGGAGAAGATCGAGCTGCCCGAGACCACAACAACGCAGGAGCTGCTCACGCTGGTTCGTCAACTTAACTCACGCGATGACATCGACGGGATCCTGGTGCAGTTGCCGCTGCCAAACCAGGTCGACGCGCCGCTGGTCCTGAATTCGGTTGACCCCGCAAAGGACGTGGATGGCTTTCATCCGATGAACATCGGCAGGCTTTCGCTCAATGAACCTGGATTGAGACCGTGTACTCCCGCGGGGATAATCGAGTTGTTGGATCGTAGTGGAATTCAGATAAGCGGCGCTCGCGCCGTCGTCCTGGGACGCAGCAGAATAGTCGGATTACCTGTCGCGATGTTGCTTTTGCACCGTCACGCCACAGTGACGATCTGCCATTCGCGCACAAAAGGGCTGGCTTCGGTCGCGGGTGAGGCCGATATCCTGATTGCGGCGATCGGAAAGGCGGGTTTGGTCGACCGCAGCTACATCAAACCGGGCGCGACCGTGGTGGATGTTGGCATGAACAGGGTAACGACTCGCGAAGACCTTTTGCGGTTCTTTGGTGACGATCCTAAACGACACGCCGCGTTCGCCAAGAACAGTTCTACGCTGATCGGCGACGTGAACCCGCGTGAGGCCGCTGAAGCTGCCGGCTATCTCACGCCGGTCCCAGGCGGCGTCGGCCCGCTGACTATTGCGATGTTGATGAAGAACACTCTAACGGCGATGAAGATGCGCCGAGCCCAGAATTTCTGACCCGTCCCGAGGGTTGTCGGTCGGCCCTCTCGGCCGTCTGACTTTGCGACGCTCACTCAAACCGCAATGACGATGCGCCTAGCCCAGCACATTTGACCAACATTTCGCTGTTCCTCTTTTGCATTTTTTTGTTGCATCGCCTAGATACCCCGTGCTAAAAATACTCCTACCATGGCTGATGATATTACAACGCGTCCGATGCTTGAGGCTATTCTAGAGGGACAACGACACCTTGCTTCGCAAATGACTGAGCTGCTCGTCTCACAAACAGCTTTGTCAAAGAGGCAAGATGAGTTAGCGGCAAAACAAGAGGGAATGGACGATCGGCTCGTTGCGCTGACTCGAGAAGTACGCGACGGATTCGATGAATACAATCGTCGAGTCGATGCGTTGAACAAGAGGCTTCTTAGTTTTGAAACGTGGCTGAGCCGGATTGACGATCGCCTGCACGAAGAGATCATTTCTCGTACACGATAAGAATCGGATGGGCAGAGGGGCAGAGGGGCAGAGGGCTAAGGGCAAAGGGCAAAGGGCAAAGGGCGAAGGGATTAAGGCTAACACTAGAAGCAAAGTAGACGCAGAAGTGAGACCTCACTTTCGTTTCGAAGATTTGGAGATTTGGCAACTGGCCCGAAATCTAGCGGCCAAATTGCACCTTCTGGCTGATGAGCTCGACAAGAAACGGCTCTATCGCTACGCGGAGCAGTTGAGGGCTGCCGGCCTGTCTTTAACGAACAACATTGCAGAGGGTTCGGGGAGCACGCACTCAAAGGAATTCCAGCAATTCCTCATATCTCACGAAGGTCCTTGTTCGAAGACGCATCGATGCTATTAGTATTCGAGACGCTTGGCCTGTTAAGCCGGGTTGAAGTCGATGGGCTCCTCTCGGACTGCGATACTCTTAGCCGAAAGATTACGAACTTCAAGGACGCTTCGCACCTAGCCTTAGCCCTTTGCCCTCTGCCCCTCTGCCCCTCTGCCCCTCTGCCCCTCTGCCCCTCTGCCTTGGGGCTAAACAACCCTCAACCGTTGCAAGCCATCGTATAATCGGATAGGTCGTGTGGTTAGCGATGAGCAAAGGTCCGGTCAAGATGGAAATGTTCAACGCCGGGGCGCCAGTTAATACGACCCAATCGCCTCTCATCCGCTGGCTGCGGCTCGCCGGTTACGTAACGCTCGGAGCGGCAGGCTCGATCGCAATTGCAATGGGCGCTGCAAGTTACCCGTTATCAGGTCTGCTCATTCGTCCCAGACTAAAACGCTTATCTCAACTCAAGAGTCCTCACCTAAGAAACCTGATTCGCCGCAGCGGAATTCCGTTCGACGAAGTGACCATCTCGTCGTTCGACGGCACGCGTTTGTTCGGCTGGTGGATGAGAGCAAGCAGGTGGGCTCCGACCGTAGTCGTCCTCCACGGCGTTAAGAAGAACCGTACTGACGTCGTGCGAGCCGCGCTGGTATTGCGGCGCGCCGGGTTCAACGTTCTGGTTTTTGACGGCCGCGGTCACGGCGACAGCGAAGGCCGCTTTGTGACCTACGGTTTCTACGAACGTCGAGACGTGGAATCGGCGATCGACTGGCTGGTCAAGGAAAAGAAGATCAATCGCAGTCGCGTTGGTTTGGTCGGCGAATCCATGGGCGCGGCCATCGCGCTTCAAGTTGCCGCGCACAACCCCTGGATCCGCGCGGTGTGGGCTGACAGCCCGTTCGCCTCGCTGCACCGAATCGCACAAGAATTCGTGACCCGCGCCACCGGGTTGCCGGTCGCGGTTTTGAACCCCGTATTGTGGTCGACCATTCAAATGGCCAACTATCGTGGCAAGTTTGACGTTCACTCGGTGGATCCGCTTGCGGTTGCGGCTCAGATAAAGTGCCCGGTATACCTGGTTCACAGCACTGCCGACCAGGTAATAGCCGCCGCGCACTCCGAGAGCATTCATGAGGCCCTGGGCTGCGAGAAAGAGATTTGGTTCGTCGAGGGCGCTCGACACGCTCGCTCGGTTCGCCACGTAAAGGGCGAGTACAGCCAGCGTCTCACGAACTTCTTCCGGCAGCGGCTAGGCGTCTAGTGTGCTGAAGTTCGCGCCATCACCATCACCTCAAGAGTCTGGCTCGCGTTCGGCTTCAAGTCACTCTATTCAGTTTACCTAGGCACAGTGAAGATCAATGAACTGGAAGGGGTCAAAAAACCCAGGATCATTGACAGCAAATGTTTTATACAATATCTTTTCGCGGAACCGACAGCGTTCGGGCAGGGACACTTCAAACAGGAGTTTGAAACCAGACTTTCGAGACTGGATTTGCAGTCCGAGCGAGTGAATCGACCCGGGTTCTCGAGTACGCTCCCTTGAACGAGCCGCCCTGGCAACAATCCCCGATGAGTTCTCGCAGGTTTGCGCTCCCCTTCGCCTGTTTTTGAAGGAAAGCTCTGACCGTGAGCGCTTAGGTGGCCTCGGGTATCCCTGTTTAACAACCGTCTTCGTCGCGGAAGCGGCTTCCCTAACGGGCTCAAAGATAAAAGGCGTAGCTATTTCCTTTCATTCCAAGAACAAAAACTGAAAACGGATCTCCGTCATTAGTCACCTCGCGGTGACCTATCGACGCGATTTCCACCCGAGCACGGACTTCGGCTCACAGTTGATGATCAGAAAGTTGCTGGACAAAACCATAGTTAGTTGTTTTCTCGCAGCTGTAGTTTTTACTACCTTGGCCCTTGGCACTGTCGAAGCCTGGTCGGTTGCCATCTTTCAACTCATCGTTGTGCTGATGATTTTGTTGTGGGCGGCAAAGGCCATCGTGGAAAAACATCTCGAAATAAAAGTTCCTCCCCCCGCGCTGCCTCTAGGCGGACTGGTGCTGGTGGGACTCGCGCAGAGTTTCGCGCTGATCGGAAGTTCAGGCCAGACGCGCAGCTTGTCTATGGATGTTGAAGCGACCCGCGGGGCCGCCGCTATGATTTTTTTCTTGTTTGTTTCGTTCCTGCTCGCCGCGAATCTTTTTGACACAAACGACCGGCTGCACACGCTCGCAAACTTCCTGATCATTTTTGGGCTCGGGCTTGCGGTGTTCGCGCTGATTCAACACTTCACCTGGGAAGGAAAGATGTACTGGATGCGGCCCGCGCCCTCGGCGGGCGCCGGAACTGGTGGACCTTTCGTAAATCGAAACCACTTTGCCGGATATATGGAGATGTTGATTCCGATACCGGTGGCTTTGGCGTTCTCCCACGCTGCCCGCGGGGAGTCGCGTTTATTTTGGGGCTTCGCCGCGGCCATTATGGGCATAGCCCAAGTCGCTTCGCTGTCTCGTGGCGGGATAATAAGTCTCGCCGGGGGTCTTCTGTTTCTTTTCCTCATGGGCGCCCGTCGAAGGCGCAGCATACACAGCGTAACCCGGGAGTCCTGGTCCCGCCTTCGTCCTGAGTATTTTGTCGTTCTGATTTTGATGGCGATCGTCGCCGGAGTGTTTTGGATCGGCGCCGATTCCGACATTCTGAAACGTGTTGCTCAAGATCCATTGACTACGAGCGCGGCCACCGATCGCGGAGGCGTTTGGGGAGACACCCTGGCGATGTTTCTAGCGAACCCTTTCCTGGGGGTTGGGCTCGGCGCGTTTGAGACCGTCTACCCAATATACGGGCGAGGTGACGGTTCGTTTTTGATCCAGTTTGCCCACAACGATTACTTACAGATTCTGTCCGACAGCGGAATAGTGGGCGGGGCGCTCGCGTTGTGGTTTCTTTTTGTGATCGCTCGGGCAATCACACGGATCCCGAAGACTGCCGATCCGTTTATACGAGCGCTCGGTCTGGGAAGCGCCGCCGGTATTTTTGCGTTGCTGATCCATAGTCTTTTTGACTTCAACCTCCAGATACCCTCAAATGCCTTGTTGTTCCTGGTTCTTTCCGCGATTGTATCGCGAGTTACAGAGGACCGACGACTGACCACCGAATAATCGCCACCCTTCCTGAGCTGCTATGCTTGATCAAATCACACCGATTATCCTTACCTACAATGAAGCTCCAAACATCGGGCGCACGCTTGAACGGCTCTCGTGGGCGAAGGACATTGTAGTGGTCGATAGCTTTAGCGACGACCAGACCCTTGCGATCGTCGAACGCACTCCCCAGGCGAGAGTGTTTCAGCGAAAGTTCGATTGCCACGAGAACCAATGGAATTTTGCGCTGAAGGAAACAAACATAACCTCGGAATGGGTGCTGGCTTTGGATGCTGATTACGTGCTCACGCCCGGGCTAGTGGAGGAGCTCAGGACACTGGAGCCTGTTGCAGAGATTTCAGCATATGAAGCTCGGTTTGTGTATTACGTCGGCGGCCGACCCTTGCGTGGCTCGGCTTACTCTCCGGTGACGGTTCTCTACCGTCGCGAGGGAGCTTCATACCAGGGGGATGGACATACCCTGCGGCTGACGATTCAAGGCGAATGCGCTGAGCTTCGCGCTCCGATCATGCACGACGATCGAAAGAGTTTGGATCATTGGCTTCGCGCGCAAGCACGCTACATGAAGCTCGAGTCGCAAAAGCTTGCCGCAGCTGAGTCGAGCGGGTTGGGATGGGCTGATCGCTTGAGGAAAATGCGGATCATCGCGCCGTTTGCGATTGTGCTGTACTGCTTATTCGTCAAAGGCGCGATTCGGGACGGGCGCCCGGGGTTCTACTACGCATTCCAGCGAATGATCTCGGAATCGATCCTGTCGCTTTACCTTATTGAGCAAGCCTTAGCCGGCGAGGAGGAGGTAGAGCCGGACCAAGCTGAGGCGCTGACGGAAGCTTCGGAGAGTCAGCCTGACGAGCAGGAGTTAAAGCCGGAGCAAGCTGAGTCGCTGACGGAAGGTTCGGAGAATGAATCAGAGCTGGACCAAACTGTCGTGCCGACGGAGGGTTTTGAGAAACAGCCTGACTGAACCTGGAAGACGGGGAGAGAGAATTGAAAATTGAAAATTGAAAATTGAAATTTTTCTGAGCGTTGTTAATGCCTTCGGCAATTCTCAATTCTCAATTCTCAATTTTCAATTTTCAATTCCCCTCGCCCCCTTTCGTCTTCGTCAATCCCCAACCCTTCTCCTCCGCCCCTCCGCTCCACTTCTCGCGTCTTCGCAACTCTCTCACTGTGCTCCGGCAGGAAGATTCTCGTGCAGATAGCGCGTCAGTAGTTCAAACAAATGCCGAGAGGTGTTTGGCCCTTCGCTGATAGCATGAGTTCGATTCGGATACGCCATCAACGTGAATGGCTTGTTGGCTGCTACTAACGCGTTTACCAGGGCTTCGCTGTTCTGATAGTGCACGTTGTCATCGCCCGTCCCGTGAACCAACAAAAGATTTCCCTTAAGCCTGTCGACAAAATTGATCGACGAGCCCCGCTTGTATCCCTCAGCGTTCCCCTCAGGCAACGCCATGTACCGCTCCTGATAGATGGTGTCGTAGTAGCGCTGATCCACCACCGGCGCAACCGACATTCCCGTTTTGTAGATCTCCGGATATCGAAACATCATATTCAGAGTCATCGACCCACCGCCGCTCCAACCCCAAATCCCAATCCTTGAAGCGTCAATAAACTTCCAACGGCTGGTGATCGCCTTTGCCGCAGCCGCTTGTTCCTCTGACGCTAGAATGCCGATCTGTCTATAAATCACTTTTCGCCAAGCCCGTCCCTTTGGCGCCGGTGTGCCGCGATTGTCAACGCTCGCGACGATGTACCCTTGCTGTGACAGCATGAGGTGCCACAGGTATGTATTACTTTGCCAGACGTCGAGCACCGTTTGCCCCGCCGGCTCTCCGTACACAAAAAACAACAGAGGGTAACGTTTCGATGGATCGAAGTCGGGCGGCTTGATCATCCAACCATCGAGCTTGACGCCTCCGCCGATGTCCACCTCAAAGAAACTGCTCTCTCCGCGCTTGAGCTTGTTCACGTTCTCAATGACCTTTGCATTTTCAACAACGGTTCGGAGACTCGTGTGAGCTGGCAATTTTACAAGCTCTATAGTCGGCGGCTTACCGAACGAGGAGTAGGTGTGGAATGCGCAACCGGCGCCAGGCGCGATGTTGTATGAGTGCGTTCCCGACTGACTGCTGGGACTTAACCTCTGTTGTTTGGCGCTGCCATCCAGCGCGGCGCGCCATAGGTATCGCTGCGTAGCGTTCACCGGCCCCGCTCGGTAATACAACCAGCCGCCCGCCTCATCAACGCTCTCGACGCTGGTGATATCGAATTTACCGGGCGTCAGCAGCTTGACCGTCGCTCCGTCTCGCGAGACCTCGTAGGCATGCCTCCAGCCGTCTCGCTCGCTCACCCACAGGAACTGCTTCCCGCCTGCCAGCCAGTGGATGTCCGAATCTACATCGACCCACGCATCGTCACGTTCGGTCAGTATCGTTCGCACCCGTCCGGTGCGACGATCGCCAAGCATCACCAGGTTTGTGTTCTGCAAACGATTGAGCTGCTGCAGCGCAACCTCATCTGAATTCGCCGCCCAATCCATTCTGGCGATGTAATGATTGCGCGGGTCACCGGGTACATCGAGCCATTTCGTCGCCCCGCCCTGCGCCCCGACGATTCCGACGCGTCCAGCAGAATTCTGGGTGCCGGCTTTTGGATATGGGATCGGTATGAGCACCGGGTACAGCGAATCGGTGTTGTTGATCAAGTGGAAGTCCCCGACTCCTGAGGCATCGAGTTGCCAATACGCGACGTGATTGCTGTCGGGGCTCCATCGCCAGCCGTCGCGCAAATCCAGCTCCTCTTCGTAGACCCAATCAAACGTGCCGTTGATGATCGTTCGCGAACCATCCTTCGTCAAGCTGGTGATCCGGTTGTCGGCAAGGTTTTCAACATAGATGTTGTTGTCGCGCACATAGCCTACCCGCGCACCGTCCGGCGAGAACTTCGCAAACATCAGGCTCGCCGGCTTGGCGTCACCGCCGAGCCTGGTGAGCTTTCCTGAGGCAAGGTTCAAGACCCAATAGTCCCCTCGTGTGTTTTGTCTCCACACCCGCTGTGAGTTTGTGAAGACCAACAGAAGCTTACCGTTGTTGGACCAGGCATAGTTGTCGATCGCAAGTGGCTTGGAGCTCCCGGCCGGCGTTAATCGCTCGGCTGCGACTCGGACCTCGCGTCGCCCGGTTTCTACTTCATAGCGAACTATATCGCGACCCTCTTTGACAGTGGTTGAAGGCTCGACTCTGGTGTAGCCTGCGCCGTTGTCCAGCCATTGAACCGGCCCCAGCGTCTGGCTCACAAAGTCGGGTGAGCTATATAGCCGAGCGACCGTTACGAGCGATGGGTCACTTTGTTGGGCGACTGCCTGCAAGGCAAGCACGGTCAGTATCACTACAGTCATTAATATTCGACGAAAGATCATTGGTCCCCCTGGAATCGAAGACATTCCTGTGTTGGGCATCGCAATAAGCTTGCAGATACCAGTATTCCCCAATCATCTAACCGAGCCGGTCATTACGTGAGGCTGATTGCTCAGCTTCTCATTTATCCGGCGAATCGAACCGGACATTATTGCATTCAGTTCCGCGACCGCCTTCTGCGTTTCTTCAGTCACCTCGCGTAGACGCAGCATCTGGGGTTCGGTCGGAGGCGCGATCGCCGACGAAATCGATCCGCTCAGCGATTGCACTTCTTCGCGAAGTCTCGGAGGATAGCGGTAGCTAAACGGAGCCTCGCGAACCAGCGTAGCCCGTAGCTTTTTCAACTCGTCCAGCGCCGCGTTGATGTCCGCGCCCGCACCGTCGGTCTGTGCGACGACGCTCCGGGCCGCTGGTCCGCCGCCTTCTCCGTCACCCGACCTGGCTGCCGCCGCCGTAGCGGCTGGATCGGGAATCCTGCGTGTTGTCTCGCTAAGTGCCGTCAGTTGCCGCGTGAGATCGTCGATACGCGCTACCACCCCGTTAAGAGTTGAGCTTAGCTCTCGCAGCTTCAATCCAGCATCCAACTGTGCGTTCAAATCTGCCTCGCTCACCTTGATTCGAGGATCCAGCCCAACCTTGACGGTCCGGGTGAGCTGTTTCCCCGCGGCTCTCAACGTGATCGTGTATTCACCGGGAACAACTGCCGGGCCACCACCCCCTCCGAAACGGCCGCCGCCGAATCCCCCAGCAGCTCCCTCCCCCGTCGCTTGTGCAGCAGGCACCGGGGCCGGCGTTCCCGCTTGAGCCCCAGCCGCGCCCCGACCCTGACCGCCTCCTCCTCCCCCGCGTCCGAATCCACCGGCCCCGCCTCCACCACCCGGACCAGCGCCCGGCGCCGGCACTGGTGGGTCATAGCGTAAATCCCACACAACTCGATTGACGCCCGCTTTGTTGTCATTGCTCCGGATGGTCCTGATTGTCTTCCCGCTTTTGTCGGCGACCGTAATGACGATCGGGCCGTTCACATCGGACTTCAAATAATAATCAATCAACGCACCGGCCGGAGGGTTCTGAGCGGCGAAAATCCGCTGCCCCAGATTCGAATCGCGGCCCCACATCTGATATCGAATCGCTTGAGGAACGTCGAACAAAAAGACATCGTTGGTTTTCGCCGTCGCGATCTGCTGAAGCGCGATCGCGCTGTCGAGGATATAAACGCCCCTTCCGTGTGTTGCGATAATCAGGTCGTTGTCGCGCGGATGCACGGCAATGTCTCGAACGGCAACCGCGGGAACGTTGTTTCGGATCGACACCCAGTGACCGCCGCCGTCCCAGGACGCGAAAACGCCAAGCTCCGTTCCACCGTAGAGCAGCGTTTTTACTTTCGGGTCTTCCCGGACGACGTGAACATAACCCTTTGCTGGAAGATCGCCCTTGATCGAACTCCAAGTCTGGCCGTAATCCGTCGTCTTAAACGCCCACGGCGCGAAATCATCATCCTGATGTCGATCGAACGCAACGTAAGCCGTCCCGGCGTCAAAGTGAGAAGCATCGATGTTTGGCACCCACGAATTCGGAGGCAACCCTTTGATGTTGGCGACTACGTTTTTCCATGACTTGCCGCCATCCTGGGTTACTTGAACGTTGCCGTCGTCGGTTCCGACCCAGATAACTCCGGCTCTAACCGGCGACTCGGCGATCGCGAGAATCGTGCAGTGAAACTCCGCCGCGGTGTTGTCCGTAACGACCGGCCCGCCCGATGTCTGCTGTTTACTCTTGTCGTTGGTCGTCAGGTCGGGGCTGATCTCCTGCCACGAGTGTCCGTAGTTCGTCGTTTTTAACAGAATGTTGCCGCCGTAGTAGACGGTCTTTGGATCGTGAGGTGAGGCGACGATCGGCGGGTTCCAGTTAAATCGGTATTTATAACCCGCGATAGCGTTCCCGCTAGAGCCGGTTTCCTTCGGGTAAGGATGGATGTTTCGGGTGTTTCCGCTATTGGTGTCGGTGACGTTTATTGTTCCGCCCTGTGAATCAGAGTAAACGATGTTGGGTGAACTGAGATCGGGCACGACAAAGAATCCGTCGCCCCCGCTCACGGTGTACCAATCGTCCTTACGAATGCCTTCCCGATAGAGCGTCGCGCTCGGCCCAACCCAGTTCCCGTTGTCCTGCAAACCGCCATAGACATAGTACGGCTGACGCAGATCGTAACTGATGTGATAGTACTGCGACAGCACTATGTTGTTGATGATATCGAAGGTCGCGCCTTTGTCATTCGACACCTGAAACCCGCCGTCGCTTCCGTTCAGCACGCGGTTCGAATTCATCGGGTCGATCCACAATGCTTGATGATCGCCGTGCACGCTGTTGGCAATTCGGGTAAAGGTCCTTCCGCCGTCGCGGGACACGGACAACCCACCGCCGAGGGAATAAACCCGTTCGGGATCGTTTGGATCAACTCGAATATCGCTGTAGTAGAACGGGCGAAAGTTGATATTTGGATCATTGTGCACCATTCGCCAGGTATCGCCGCGATCGTCTGAGCGAAACAGATTTCCCTCGGTCTTGGTCTCGGTGATCATGTAAACGGTCATCGGATTGCTGCGTGATATGGCAAGGCCGATTCGATCCATTGGAGTCTTGGGCAATCCATTGGTCAGCTTTTTCCATGTCGCGCCGCTGTCAATCGATTTATAGAGGGCGGTTTGACCGCCGCCGGAGTCGAAACGCCAGGGCTTGCGGCGATAGGTGTACATACCGGCGTAGAGGATTCTCGGATTCTGAGGATCGATGTCGATATCCGAGCAACCGGTGTCCTTGTCGATAAACAACGACTTCACCCAGGTCTTGCCGCCGTCTGTAGTTTTGAACACCCCGCGTTCTTCGTTTGGTCCCCAGGCGCGCCCAACGGCCGCAACATAAGCGACATCCGGATCCCGTGGATCGACTTTGATGCGCTTTATGCGTTCGGTTTCCTTGAGGCCAAGGTGTTTCCAGGTGTCGCCCGCATCGGTGGATCGATAGACGCCGTCGCCAAATGAAGCGGTGTTTCGCGGATCGCCTTCGCCGGTTCCGACCCAGATGACGTTAGGATCCGAGGGCGCGACGGTGATAGCTCCGATCGAGAGCACCGCCTGGTCGTCGAAAATGGGTTTGAAGGTAGTTCCGCCGTTTGTAGTTTTGAAGATGCCGCCATCAGCGCCGCCCACGTAGAACGTAAACGGATCGCCGGGCACGCCTACGATGTCGGTGACCCGTCCGCCCATGTTTGCGGGTCCAATCGAGCGCCATTTGAGATTGGTGAGCAACGTGGCTTCATTGGTATCTGGGGCCGAACTTCTAACGGCTACGGGCGAAAGAGTGCCGATCAGAAGAATCAGAATTAGTCTTTTCATCGTGCTCCTCCCGGTGACGACGAGTCTAAGGCTGTCGACTTAGCTCCACTGAATTGATTGCTTTTTTAAGCGGTAAGCAGGCGAGACGTTGTGATGGCTCGCACAGAGGTCGATATATCACATGGCACGGAGGGTTTTCAACGATGACGCTAACTTGGAGTGCGCCCTTTTTCGCATTCAACGCCTAATTTGGAGTGCGCCGCCCTTTTCCGGATGTGTCACTTTCGCATGCGTGGCGGCGCTTTTGTACTGTGGTGTCTAAGGCCATCTAAAAGCTTCGAGGGCTTTGCAGCACAAAGCGCCGCAGCTAGCACTTTTCATGGCCTTCGGAGCACACTACGAAAGCGCCGCCACGAATGCGATAGTCGTTGCCTGCGGAAAATGGCGGCGCACTCCAAATTAGTCGTCAAATGCTGAAATGCGCTCTATGCTCAGGTATTGATCTGGCCTTCGCGTTCCGATAAGATGAGCGCCATCGGACAACATCCATTCCCGGGCTTGAGAAAGGAGCGTAAACCATGCGAAAGCCGCTGCTGATTCCTGCGATCTCGTTGACAGTCCTTCTCGCAGCGTTGACCCTGACTGCGGGGGCCAGCGATACCAAGTCTGCCGGCGTTACCTTCTCCAAAGACGTAGCGCCTCTGCTCTACAACAACTGCGCCGAGTGTCACCGGCCAACCGGCATCGCACCCATGGCGTTGATTACTTACAAGGACGTGAGGCCCTGGGCAAAATCGGTTAAGCAACGAGTCGCCGAACGCTCCATGCCGCCGTGGTTCGCAGATCCTAATCACGGCGAGTTCGCGAACAACCCAAGCCTTTCTCAAAAGGACATTGATACGATCGTCTCGTGGGTAGACAACGGCGCGCCCAAAGGGGACGACAAAGATCTGCCCGCCGTTCCCAAGTTCGTCGAGGGATGGACCATCGGACAACCCGACGTGGTGCTGAGCATGAAAGAGGAGTATTCGGTTCCCGCCGACGGCGTGATTCCTTACCTCTACTTCACCATCCCGACAAACTTCACCGAAGACAAGTGGATCCAGGCCTTCGAGATCAAGCCCGGCGACCGGCGGGTCGTTCACCACGTGATCGCTTCGCTCGAAGACGGCAAGGCTCCCAGGACGACGGGACAGCAGGGACAACGCGGAGTCGGACTCGGCGGAATAACGCCAAACAAAACCGGAGTCGTTTTTGCACCCGGGACCGCACGGCTGGTTAAGGCGGGATCTAACATCGTCCTGCAGATGCACTATACGACAGTTGGAGTGGCAGCGACGGATCGAACGACAGTTGGTCTGGTCTTCGCAAAGCAACCACCGAAGCGAGTAGTCGGCGGCGGGAACGCGTTGAACGCGCGATTCGTGATTCCTCCGGGTGACTCGAACTACGAGGTGAAATCCTCTACCACTTTTAAAGAGGACACGTACCTGACGGCGATGATGCCTCACATGCACGTACGCGGCAAAGACTTCGTCTATACCGTTGTTTATCCCGATGGCAAATCCGAGGTTGTTCTCAGCGTGCCGAGGTATGACTTCAACTGGCAGTTGACTTATGAGTTGAAGAAACCGCTGTTCCTGCCGAAGGGATCTCGATTGGATTGTGTCGCCCACTTCGACAATTCGACAAAAAACAAATTCAATCCGGACCCGACAAAGGAAGTGCGTTGGGGTCCTCAGACCTGGGAAGAGATGATGATCGGTTGGTATACGACGATGCGTTATCTCAACCCCTCGGATAAGCCTGATGTGGCGGCGAGGTAGAAGAACCGCTTACTTATAAAATTAAAAGGGGGCTCGAAGCCCCCTTTTGGTTTTTGGTGGCGTCACCTTGCGTAATCCAGGTTCACCGTCGTGTTATCCGCACGTCGTCCACACCCGAGATGTAGACTACACACACTTGCGTCAAGGCGCACTATTTCGCATGCGACGCGGTATTTGGAGTGCGCCGCCCATTTTCGAGTTCAAAGACTATCGCATGCGTGGCGGCGCTTTTGTAGTGGTCCGAAGGCCATGGAAAGTCATGGCTGCGGCGCTTTTGTTGTAAGGTGTAAGCCACATAACGTAATGAGCGACCGGTGCGAGAAGGCCGAGGCCCTTCCACATTCAGCGACTCGAGCCGCGGCACTCGAGTAGGGTTCAATTGCCTTCGGACCACACTGCAAAAGCGCCGCCACGCGTGCGATAGTCGCGAATGCGAAAAGGCGGCGCACTCCAAATGCGCCGCCCAATTCTCTCGATTGCTGCTCCTCTCTACTTCGCCACAACCGTCATTGCAACCGGCTTTGTCTTATCCTCAACCGTCGGGTTGTAGTATTCATACACGCGCGATGAAAACGTCTGCGCGCGCACCGGGAATTTGGCTCGGAGCTTGTACGAGAACTCGATTCGCTGTCTCGAATTCAACCCATCGAAATACAGAATCACCTGCTTTGCCGTGATCGTATATTTTTCGAGTCTTCCTCCATTCTTACCACGAGACGAATCGACTAATTCAGCGAAGTCTTCTCCCGACGGTTCGAACCCGGGAGGTATTCCCAGATCAACCATAATCATCTTGGCTTTTGCCGGGGTATTGTTCTGGACTCGAACCTTCGCGGTCGCCGTTTCGTCTTGCGACAGCCGCGTGCGGTCATAGCTCACATCGATCGTCAGCGGTTCCTGAGGACCAGCGTCCACTCGCCGGCCCCACGGAACGTAGTAACGCCCGATGATCTGATACTGCATGCTTCCCTTCCCGGCAAATGAAAGACTCACTCGATGCGCCCCTTCGTGTGTGTAAGCCTTCAGATCAATCATGTGCAGCAGGTCGTTATTGTCTCTGGTGATCTGCACTCGATCGACCGCCTTGCCGTCCACCGATACTTCGACAGTGCCGGTGGTGTCTGCGTTCGTCCCTTTTGTGAAGGACAACAGAAACGCCTTTAGTGAGAGGATCGTGGCCTGGGTCGTCTGCCAGTTGCCGAAAGCGTCCTTCTTTTCGGTCAGGTAGTCGAGAGCCTTCTTAGCCAATCCGCCCTTTTGTCCGCTCTTTAACAGAGCCTGAGCGGCCAGCGCGGTTGTCTCGAGATCAGCCGAGTCGTTGCGAGCCGACGTCGGGGTCTCGCCTTCCTGTTTCCAGAATGCGGTCTTAGGTCCTTCGGTTGCCCGCCCCGCAAGGGTGTTGATCGCCGCCTCGGTCCATCCTTTGTCCTTGCCGTAGTCCGCCGCGAAGTTCGCTATCACCGCCAGCGTGTACACGTCTTCCTTGCCGGTAACGTGCGAAGCGACATACTGTTTCGCTTTTTCGACCGCATCACCTTTGTAACCCGTCGACGCAAGCGCCCACCCGATGTACGCAGTGATCCTTACGACGTCCGTATTGTAACGATTCGTCGCGCCTTCGTTGATGAAGTAGGTGTCCGGTTTGAAGCTGCCGTCCGCCTGCTGCTGCGACGCAAGCCAGTTCTGCGTACGGTCAATCAAACGTTGGTCGACTTCGTGAACTCGCGACATGTCGGAGAACTCCATCAAGCCGTAAGCAGTCAGGATCTTGTTCGCCGGCGCCTGTCCGAACCACGAGAACCCGCCACCCTGTACTTCAAACGTTACCAGCCGTTGATAACCGAGCGAGATAAATCCTTCAGCCTTTGCCTGAGTCTCCGGCGTGATCTTCTTGCTGGTTTTCAGATAGTCCATCACCAGGATATTCGGATAAGTCGAAGACGATGTCTGTTCGAAGCACCCGCCGGGCATCTGCAGAATCGAGTCCAGCCCTTCGACTACTTGCGACAACGCTCCGGGATAGAGCTTGACGAAAATCTTCGACGCATCGGCTATCGCACCCGCGGGAATCACCACGTCTTTGGTGACCGAGCCTTCGAGCCGCTCGTTCACGACAACCGCGTGTTCTTCGCCGTTTGGCAGTATGTTGATCGAGCGCGCAACGGCATCGCCCGGCTGATTGGCGGGAGCGCCGAGCAGCCGCGCGGTTACCCGGAATTGCTGTTCGCCGATCTTCGAGGCTTTGACCCGGAACGACGCAGATGTCACCTCGCCCGCCTTGACCTCAACCTGCTTGACCGCATTGTCGTTGTCGAGTGCAAACCACGGATCCTGTCTCAACTCGAGTGAAACGGTCTGCTCCTTCGGCAGATAGTTGTAGACCGCAACCGGTACGGAGACTACATCGCCTTCCGTAAGCGAAACCGGGAGATCCAGATCGACAAAGAAATCTTGAAACACGCGTATGGGAGCTGTCGATGATCCGAGCGCCCCTCGAGTTGTCGACGCAAGCGACGTCACTCGCCAGGTCGTGATCGAATCCGCCATCGGAACGTGAATCGTCGCGCGTCCCTGCCCGTCGGTGATTAGCGACGGATTTGTGTACAAGGTTTCGGGGAAGAAACTCCGGACGCGAGGCCCACCGCCGGCCTCCTCCTTTTCCTGCCGATCATCGGCAGGCCGGGCGAGAACAGCCTTTTCGGCTTCCGGCGGAGAAGCGGCGCCAGCCGGCATATTAGCGGCGCGCGCGAGATCTTTTCGCACCGCAAATTCCTGCATCTCTTGTTTTCTTCGGAAGCCGTCTCGCTGATCAAACTCACCGCTGTAATTCAAACGAGCAGTCAACGTAACAGGCCTGATCCCGGGCGACCCAAACACTGCCGCAACCACTCCTCGCGCGCCGGCGTTGAGTACCAATGTTCGATACACCGTCGGTTGATACGATTCGCCTTCGAACACCAGGTGATAGCTTCCCGGCGCGAGGTTTGGCATCGTATAGCGTCCGCTCGCATCCGTGTATACGGTCGTGGTCATGCCGTTTGCGACTCGTCTCGCCGAAACCTTTATGCTGCCCAGCGAGCTCCCGTCTTTGTCCTTCACCGTGCCTTCAATCGCAACCCGTCCGCCTGCAATCGCGTTGTCTTGTACATTCGCATTGCCCTTGAACGGCGCGTAGCGATTCGTTTTTGGTTGCGGCCTGCGTTGAGCATAGACCTGGAAGCCGATGTCATCGGGCGTATCCGATTGTCGATCGGGCCCCTTTGAGCGGAGGGTTAGATAAGAGTATTCGCCGGCTGTCATTTTCCCATCACCAGTCAACGAATTGCCCCACGGGTCCTCGAGAATCCTGGTCTGTTCGGTACCTTCAGCGGCAAATAATTCCAGATCGCGTCCGAAGCCCGCCGACGCCGCCTCGTGATGCTCGTAGTAATCGGTCATCGCGCGAGCTACGGCCTGCGCCTTCTCGTTGAGACGCGCGGCATAGACCGCGAGATACTGGCCGCGCTTCGCTCCTATTGCCTCGCGCCCAAACTCCGCGCGCACGTCCTTGTCGCGCACCGCGCCTGCGGCAGCAAGCAGCACTCGAGCGGCCCGCTCCCGTTGGGCAACAGGTCTCTCACCTTCGAAGTCGTCAAGCAATACCTTCTCGAACGAGAACTGATGTACTTCATAACGAGGCGTCAGCAGTTCCTTTTCGAGATACATGAAAACTTTTTCGAAGCCCGGCTGTTTCTCCGATAGCGCGAATACGGCTTCGTCGACGATCTCAACGCCGAGCGCAGCCGATACCGGACGCCCCATCCGGTCCGTCACGCGGAAGTGTATGCACGCGTCGTCGCCGGGTTTGTAGCTCTCCTGCTCGGCTGACACTTCGACTTTCAAATCGTCCGCTGGATCAACATATACAAGCCGCCGATCGGAGATTGGATCGGCGTTCGAAGTGATCTGATAGGCGCGAACTTCGAGAGTCCCGAACATCGACGGTCCAAGATCGAGCGACAACGCGCCCCGCCCGTTTGATATTTCAATCGCTCGGGTTATAAGCGTCTGGCCGTCCTTGACCACATCGATGTACACAGCGCCGCGTTGCTTGGTCGATATCGTCTCGAGTCGAAGCGTGTTCCCGACTTTATAGACCGCCTGATTGGTTCGAAGCATCAAGCTCTGCGTCCCGGCGTCGCTGTCGAGCTTTACCTCTGCCTGGGCGGCGCGGCCTTTTGCATCGGCGGCTTTGAGATTCAACACCGCCGGACCAGTCCCCGGGCGCAGTGAAACGGTGGCGACTCCGCTCGCGTCGGTCTTGATACGCTCGGGGGTGATGTTGCCGGTGATCGTTGTCTCGGCCGGGGTTCCATCGGGGTACGAAGTCAAAATGTAAACACGGTTCTCGAGGCCCGGCAGAAGCCGCCCGCTTTCCGGGACAGCCATGATCAATATCGGAGTTTTCGAGACCAGCACGTTACGCGACTTTGTTTCGGTGTGTTGAGCGGTATCTTTGACTTCAACGCCAATCGAAACTGGAGCGCTGCCTTGTTGGGTCGATCGCCCGGCAAAAAAATCGGGCAGTTTAGATGAAAACGGGAAACGACCTTCGGCGTCGGTCTTACCGGTTACCCGGCCAAGCTCGACAGATTGCACATCGAACGTTGTCAACACGATCGTTACTTCGGCATTGGTAAGCGGTTTGCCAAACAAATAACGCGCGGTGATCTTGCCGGAAACGGTTTCGCCCGGCGAATAGTAACTCGCCTGTTGTTTACCGGCGTCACCCGACAATTCAACTTCGACTTTGAACTTCGGAAGCACGTATCGGTCAACAGTGACGGTCTTCTCCTGGGTGGACGGCGAGTCCGCGTCGCCCAGAATCGCGCGAATGTGATAAGGCCCGAAGTTGACTTCATCGGCGAGTTCGAAATCCGCCGACGCGATTCCAAAGCGATCGGTGCGATCGCGCTTCTTAAATACCTTGTTACCCTTACCGTCCTCCACTTCCAAGACTATCGGTTTGTCGGCAATCGCTTCGCGACTCGGCCCATCGAGCGCGAGCGCCCGCAGATGAATAGTTTGACCCGGTTGATAGAGCGGCTTGTCGGTCGTTAGCAGGATCCTGTCGCGACGCTCGAGTTGGATCGGTTGGTTAGCGGTGACCGAGCCTATGGAAGTATCCGCGCTGACACGCAACTGGCGGGAACCGTAGCTGTCAGCGGGCATCGTAAAAGCGACCTGCGCGGTGCCAAGCGAGTCGGTTCGACCGGAGAACAGAGTTGTCGCGCTGTCTCCGTTTACAAGCTCGAGCTTTACGCGGCTGTCGCGTAATGGATTGCCGCCCTTTGAATCAGCGGTGATGATTCGGACCGAAGCTGGCGAGCCGGCCGCATACGCGCGCTGCGCGAATAAGCGGACAACCGGTACCCGGAGTATCTCGGAAATAGAAACGATCTTCGATGAATCGCCGATGCTGACCCTCAATCGATTCCAGACGAGGTCCTCCAGCGACAGGCTCTTCTCGAGTGGGATAATGACTCTTGAGGCACGATTGTCTGAGGATGTCGATCTTGCGACTCTCGCGACAAGCTTATCGTTTGGGTCAAGAATTTCGAGATTCAGGGTGCGGCTGTTAGGCGCAGTTGGCTCGAATGGCACACTGACTTCGAGCGAGCCGTTGCGATAGACGGCTGCGAGCTCATTGTCATCGGCGAAAACTTCATTGCTTGGTGAGAATGACAGCAAGAAGGTAGCAACAGCTACACACATCAGAACGAGGGCAGTTCTCGACCAGCACTTATCTCTTAGGAATCTCATTGGGCACACCTCCGGCACGACCTTGTCTTTGTGCGTCTCGGCACACCGCCGGCGCACGTTTCTTGTGACGCTCTTTATTGGGGACTGCTGTTTACGGGCTGCTCGGCAATTACTAAACCGCGATAAGAGAACGGCAGGTTAAAAGTCTCTTGCGAAGGATTTCTTCTTTGCGTCTTCTTCTTTGCATCCTCTTCTTTGCGTCTTGGCGGTCCTTTGCGTCTTTGCGCTAATCAAACAATTCAAAAGCGACAGTACAGCGCAAAGACGCCAAGGACCGCCAAGAACGCAAAGACTACTTATCTTGACCAGCGGCCGCTTGATCCGTCTTTGGTGCGCTCTTGATGTCGTTGAAATTCAGCACCGAGTTGAACAGCATGTTGAACTCGCCGAAGTTCTGCCATCGATAACACGGATTCGTAGAGAACATCAGCACGCG
>Ga0075418_10001659_pt1 | contig 25347 bp, 22 predicted proteins | sample SoiMetdeltSBSDD2_FD_81776 | JGI IMG/M metagenome (GOLD analysis project Ga0075418, IMG submission 81776) | Bulk soil microbial communities from a Populus tree surrounding site in Tennessee, USA - Soil MetaG P. deltoides SBSDD2 | ecosystem: Environmental > Terrestrial > Soil > Tree plantation...
CGGTTTGGATCGGCCGTGGCCCGTGCAGTACGCCCTCTGGCTCAAGAACATATTTTTGAAGCTCGATTTCGGGGAGTCGTTCAGCCGTCATCAACCGGTGTTCCAGGTGCTGGCGCCGGCAGCGGTCAATTCCTTGGTGCTCGCGTTGGCGGCGGCGTTGGTGACGTGGCTGGTGGCGCTGCCTCTGGGAATCTTGGCCGCGGTCAAGCAGAACACCTGGGTGGATCGGACTGCGTCATTGGTGGCGGTGTTGGGTATTTCCGTGCCGGAGGTCTTCTTGGCCTTGCTCGTGTTGTTCATGGCCGCGCGGACAGGATGGTTTCCTTTGGGCGGCATGGTGAGCCTTGATCACGACAGCCTGTCATGGTCGGGGAGAGTGCTGGATCGTCTGCATCACTTGATCTTGCCGGCGCTGGTTCTGGCGACGGTGCCGTTAGCGTCGCGCATGCGGCAGATGCGAGCGAGTTTGTTGGAAGTGCTGCGGGCGGATTACGTCACCACGGCCAGGGCGAAGGGGCTGTCGGAATCGCGCGTGGTGTTGAAGCACGCGGTGCGGAATGCATTGAATCCGTTGGTGACTTTGTTTGGGTACACCCTGGGTGGGCTTTTATCGGGGGCGTTTCTGGTCGAGGTGATTCTGTCTTGGCCGGGGTTGGGGCGAGTGACCATCGACGCGCTCTTGACCCGAGATTTGTATTTGATCATGGGTTCGGTGCTGATGGCCTCGAGCGTGTTGGTGCTCGGGAATCTGGTCGCGGACCTGCTGCTTTTGGCGGTGGATCCCCGGGTTCGGAGTGAGGGCGCGTGAGCTCGACTTTGCCGGCAATCGAGGAGGTCATTCCACCTCGCCGCAGATTCCATTTGTCCATTCCCGCCAAGATCGCCTTGGGCATGCTCGTGCTCTTTTATCTTGCGGCGTTCTTGGCGCCCTTTCTCGCCCCCTATTCGCCCCAGTTTCAAGATCGTGAGAATCCTTATCATCCGCCCACCCGGGTGCACTGGTCGGGCGGGCTGTTTGTGCACGGATCGGTCGTGTCCGATCCGCTTCGGCGTCAATATCGCGAGGACGATGCGGTGTACCGGGTGCATTTCTTTCGTGCGGGACATTTGCTCGAGGTTGATGCTCCAGGGCGATTGTACTTGCTGGGCACGGATCGATTCGGGCGCGATGTGTTTTCAAGATTGTTATATGGCGCACGAATCTCGTTGTCGGTGGGGCTGGTCGGGATCGTGATCACCTATGTGCTGGGGCTCTTGTTTGGCGGCCTGGCTGGATATTACCGGGGAACGGTCGATACCTTGCTCATGCGCTCGTCTGAAGTGCTGATGTCCGTCCCCACCCTTTACTTGATTCTCGCGTTACGCGCGGCGTTTCCGGTGAATCTCCCTTCGGGGGTGTTGTATATCGCGGTGGTGGCCATCTTGTCCCTGGTGCTTTGGGCGTCCTTGGCGCGTATCATCCGTGGCATGGTGCTCGGCATTCGTGAGCTCGACTACGTGCGCGCGGCGGAGGCGTTAGGTGCCTCGCCGTTGCGGGTGATCTTGCGGCACGTGCTTCCCAATACCGCGTCCTTTGTGATCGTTGCGGCCACTTTGAGCGTGCCGGCATACATTCTTGGTGAAGTGGCGCTGTCGTTTCTGGGGGCGGGTGTGCAGGAGCCGACCCCGTCCTGGGGCAACATGCTCCAGGAGGCGCAGAACGTACCGGTTCTGGCGTCATTTCCTTGGATCTTGGCGCCGGGAGTCGGAATATTTGTCACCGTTCTTGCCTTTAACTTCCTTGGTGATGGATTGCGCGATGCCCTGGATCCGCGAGGGGTTCGTACATGAGTGAGCCTCTTCTCCGTATCGAGGAGTTGCGCACGGTGTTTCACACCGATGACGGTGACGTCACCGCCGTGAACGGGGTCACGTTCGAGGTGCGGCCCGGGGAAACGCTGGGGTTGGTGGGGGAGTCGGGGTGCGGCAAATCCGTGACCGCAATGTCGGTGCTGCGATTGATTCCGTCGCCCCCGGGAGAGGTGATTGCGGGGCGGATTTTGTTTCGCGGCGAAGATCTGTTGCGAGTTTCCGAAAACCACATGCGTCACATTCGCGGCAACGAGATCTCGATGGTGTTTCAAGAACCGATGACGGCGTTGAACCCCGTGTATTCGGTGGGAAACCAGATCGAGGAAGCAATTCGTTTGCATCAGAAGGTGGACCGTCACGAAGCAAGACGCCGCACGATTGCCATGCTCGAGCGTGTGGGCATTCCGTCGCCTGAGGAGCGGGTGGACGCGTATCCGCATCAGCTCTCGGGGGGCATGCGACAGAGGGTGATGATTGCGATGGCGCTGTCCTGCCGCCCCGCGTTGTTGATTGCCGACGAGCCCACGACCGCTTTGGATGTGACGATTCAAGCACAGATCTTGGATTTGTTGCGGCAGTTGCAGCAGGAAATGGGCATGGCCATCTTGTTGATCACGCACGATCTTGGCGTGGTGGCGGAAATGGCCGAGCGCGTAGTGGTGATGTACGCGGGACGGGTGATGGAGGAGGCGCCCGTGCGGCAGCTGTATCGGTCCCCGCGCCATCCCTACACGCGCGCGTTGCTTAGCTCCATCCCCGGTGGGCAACGTCGCGGTAAGGGGCGCCTGACGGTGATCCCCGGTTCCGTGCCGCCACCCTTTGCTACGCCGCCGGGGTGTCCGTTTCATCCGCGTTGTTCGTATGCGGTTGATGTGTGCCGCACGGTGGTGCCGGAGCTGGAGACCGTCGAGGGAGAGCATTACGTGCGGTGCCATCGCTGGCGGGAGATCGCGGCGATGGACGCGGAGCGACGCGTGTCGTGAGCGGGTTCGTGTGGCTCCATCTAGTTTCGATCTTGCTCGCCCTGACGTTCTGGCGTCGCATACACCGCGATGCGTTGGCGGAGGATGTTGGGTTTGCGTGGTCGGGTTTCTGGATCTTGGTTTTTGGGATCGCCGGTGTCTACGGATTTTCGGTGCATCGCGAGGCGCTGGTGCGCGACATGAAGACCGCGCGCGGGTGGGGTTTCTTGGGGCTTCTGGTCGTGTTGATTGCTTCGATGTTGCCGTTTGTCATGGGTTCATGGTGGGTTGGAGTTTTGGCGGGCCTGGTGTTGTGGCTTGCGTTTCATGGGGTGTTTTCGATGAATCGCCCCACAGTGACGGTGGATCGTGTGCTGGAGCGCGCGCGGCGGCGAGGCCGGCTTTCGTCTGATAATTCGATGTTGTTACACGTGCATGGATTGAAGAAGCACTTCCCGGTGCGGCGCGGGTTGAGGCAGAAGGTGGTGGGTGCGGTGCGCGCGGTGGATGGGGTGGATTTGGAGATTCGCGAAGGCGAAACGTTGAGCCTGGTTGGAGAGTCGGGCTCGGGGAAGACCACGACCGGTCGTATGGTGCTGCGATTGATCGAGCCGACCGCCGGATCGATCGTGTACCGGGGATTGGATCTGGCTGCGTTGACCGCGTCCGAGATGCGGACCTTGCGGAAGGAAATGCAGATCATCTTCCAGGATCCGTATTCGAGCTTGAATCCCCGGATGACGGTGGAGGGGATGCTGAAGGAGGCGCTGGGCATTCACGGGCTGGCCCGCGGCAAGGCGGCCGACAAACGGGTGGCGGAGCTATTGGAAATGGTGGGTTTGTCCACGTACCACGCGCGACGTTATCCGCACGAGTTTTCTGGAGGACAGCGGCAGCGTTTGGGCATTGCGCGCGCGTTGGCGGTGGAGCCGCGGTTGATCGTGTGCGACGAACCGGTGAGTGCCTTGGATGTTTCGGTCCAGGCTCAGATCGTGAATTTGCTCAAGGATCTGCAGGAACGGCTGAACCTCGCCTACTTGTTCATTGCCCACGATCTGAACGTGGTGGCGCACTTGAGCGATCGGGTGGCGGTCATGTACCTGGGGCGGATCGTGGAGCTGGCCGACCGTGATGCTATTTATTCTTCCCCCCGGCACCCGTACACGCGGTCTCTTTTGGCTGCGGTGCCGGTTGCGGATCCCGAGCTTGCCCGGGAGCGCGCGGTGTTGCGGGGGGACATGCCGTCTCCCATGCGGCCGCCGTCAGGCTGTCCATTTCATCCGCGGTGTCCGGAAGCACGGCCGGAATGTTCGCAACTCACCGAAAGCTTGGTCGAGGTCGCGCCAGGGCACTGGGTGGCCTGCCATCGCGCAGGGGAGTTGGCGGCCTGGAGCCCAGCCGCGTTTGCGTCCAACGAGGGCGGGCTTTGAAATCGTTGACCCTGCCAAGGGGAGGGGTGTAGCCTGCAATTGATGCGTCGGGATCCCTCCCTCCCAGAGGCAGCATCGATCCCCGGAACGGTCTCGTGGTTCAACGAGCCGCGCGGTTATGGTTTTATCGCGCTCAAGTCCGGCCCCCCCGTCTACGTTCACCACTCCGTCATAGAAATGGATGGTTTCCGGACGCTGCGGGTCGGCATGCATGTCCAGCTCGAGCTCGACGAAGGGCCTGAGGGCCCGCGCGCACGGCGCGTCGTTCTGGATCGGTAGCCTCCAGCAGCCTCATTCAGCGGGGGGCCGGTGCAAACCGGCGCCAGCGGGTTAGTGCGCCAGGTCAAGTTTTCCTCCCAACTGCCGAAAAATAGCCAAGATATCTCCCGTCGAGGAAGAGCATGACCACTCCGGCGCCGGCCAGCCCCTGGAAAACCCTCGCCCTCTCCTGTGTGATCGCGGTGCTTTTCTGGATCGCCGATCCGGGCCCCTATTCGCTTTGGCTTTCCATCATGTCCTGGACCGCCATTTGTGTAGCTTCGGAAGGTTTTTGGCATCGCGCCCCCGACGACACCAACGCGGTCTCAATGGCGCCCGCGGCCGAGATCGGCGCGCTCTTGGCGCTGCCCCATCTGTGGGGGTTCGAGGTCGTGGTGGCGTCGCGGCTCATCGGGCTATGGGTGTGGCGACAGGAACGGCCGCCCCGCATGCTTCTCGAAACCGGCGCCGTGGCCTTGGCCACTTCGGTTGCCATCCTCATCTTTCACGCGCTTGAAAAACCGCTCTCGCCCTTGAAACTGGCCACGGATCCCAAGGGCTTCGTGACCGTCGCCCTCGCGGGAGCGCTTTTCATTGCCACAGAACAGGCGTTTCTCTCCTACTGGACGGCGCGCAAAAACCAAACGAGCTTCAGCCAAGCGTGGCGGGATGTATTCGGCAAGGCGACCGGCCTCATGACTTCGGCCGCGCTCCTCACCGTCGCGGGTCTCGTCGTCTTCGGCAGTCAAACCCTCGGCGTGCGCGGCATCCTGCTCGCCGCGATGCCCGCCCTCTTCGTGCGCGACGGCTCGCGCCGGAACATCGATCTCGAGCGAGCGCAAAGCCAGCTGATCAATAACGAACGGCTGGCCGCCAAGGGCGAGATGGCGGCGGAAATCGGCCATGAGCTCAACAACTACCTAGCCGCGATCTCGGGCCGCGCCCAGCTTCTCCTGCGCAAGATCGAAGAGGAGTCCAAGGGCCCCGCGAGCGCGGAGGCGGAGCGGGTGCGGCAGCTCGCCAATCAGATGGCCGAGCTGGCCCGCGGCCTCATGGAGTTCTCTCATCGCGATGTGAAACGCACCGCGGTCGGTATTAACGAACTGGTCGAGAAGACGATCGATTTCGTGAAGCCGCAAATGAAGTTCCGCGACTTCGAATTCAACGTGGAATCCGATCCCACGCTCCCCCGGGTGGAGATCGATCCTGGGCAGATCCAGCAGGTCCTGCTCGTGCTCCTCGGCAAAACGGTGGAGTGCGGAGCGGCCTGCGGGTCGAAGGGCCTCGATGTACGCACGTTCGTCACTCCGGAACGCCTGGTGGCGATCGACATCAGCCTTTCCGACGCGCCTCTCACGCGATCTCTGGAGCCGGAAGAGGAGGAAGCCGCGCTCGAAACCGTGCGCCGCATCCTCGATCGCCATCGGGGCCGACTGCAGGGGCCCGATGAGGATGAGACCGACGGCTACCGGATTTCCCTCCCGGCCGCCTAGAGCCAGCGAAGGCGCTCGCTACCTGCCTATACTTTCCTCATGCCCGACCGACAACCAGCCCCCGACGCATTGCGCTCCGAAACGGCAAAGAACGCAATCCGTCCGCTCCTGCCTCTCATCCTAACTCTGACGCACGCCGGCCACGAAGCCTATCTGGTCGGCGGCGGCATCAGAGACCTGCTCCTTAAACGTCCCCACAAGGACTGGGACATCGCCACCTCGGCCACACCCGAGCAGGTCACAACACTCTTTCCGCGCTCCGTCCCCACCGGCGCCAAGCACGGAACCATCACCGTTCTTCTCGAAGATCAACACGTCGAGGTCACCACGTTTCGGAGCGAAGGTCCCTACACCGACGGCCGCCATCCCGATTGGGTCAAGATGCCGAGCACCCTTCTAGAAGATCTCGCCCGCCGTGACTTCACCATCAACGCGTTCGCCTACGATCCGATCTCCGAGTCGCTCGCCGACCCACACCATGGTCTCGGAGACCTTCAAGCTAAGCAGCTCAAAACGGTCGGTGATCCGGACACGCGCTTTCAAGAAGACGGCCTCAGACCCTTTCGCGGCATCCGCCTTGCCGCCGTGCTGCAATTCGAACTCTCGCCAAACGTCCTCCCGGCCATGCGGCGCGCCCGCGATACCGTAAAGCGTGTCGCCCCCGAGCGTCTCCGCGAAGAGCTCATGAAACTTCTTCAGGCCCCCAGACCCTCCCAGGGCATCGAGCTTCTTCGCGAAGCGAACCTCCTCGATCTCGTCCTCCCCGAGCTGCTGGAGGGCTACGAGATGCCCCAGAACAAATGGCACGCTTACGACGTCTACGAGCATTCTCTCCGATCCCTCGATGCCGCCCCGCAACAACGGCCCCTCATCCGCCTCGCCGCGCTGCTTCACGACGTCGGGAAGCCACGCACGCGATTCGAAGTAGAGGGGGAGGGCAAGTTCTACGGCCACGAGCATGTGGGGGCGAGCCTGGCCGACGCGATGCTCGAGCGCCTGCGGTTTTCGCGAGCGGAACGCGAATTCGTGTCCCATCTCATCGCCCTGCACATGTTCTTCTATCGCCCGGAATGGAGCGAGGCGACTGTCCGCCGGTTCATCCGCCGAGTCGGGCCCGAAAATCTGGAGCCTCTATTTGCGCTCCGGGATGCCGATGACTTAGCCCACGGTACTGGGTTTTCCAGCCGGCCCGACCTGGACCAGCTCGAAGCGCGGATCGAGGGGATTCGCGAGCGTGCGGAAGCCCTCGGCATCACGGACCTGGCCATTAACGGCGAGGACGTGATGCGAGAGCTCGACATCGCTCCAGGTCCCGAGGTCGGTCGCGTGCTCAAGGAGCTGCTCGAGCGCGTGCTGGAGGATCCGGCCCTGAACGAGCGGGCCACGCTCATGAAGCTGGCCCGTGAGATCGGTCTCTAAATCGCCTGAGGCTTGGGCCGACCATACCCTAAACATCCGGCCTCGCTTGACTTGATCCAATTTCGATGCCTATTGTGCGAGCGGAGGGGGCAAAACGCATGAACGTCTCGAGACGACTGTTCGTGAGCGTCAAGCGCGCGATCATACCTGCCATCTTAGCTGTCGGCGGATTTCTCCTCCTTAAATTACCAATCATGAACTGGGAGCCCGCCGCTCCCGTGTTTGTGAACAGCGCTACCGCGCTCGAAACCGCCTCCTCGGGACCGCTGCCAGAAGATCGCCTGAACGAAGTCCACAAGATCCATTTGAAACCCGGCCAGCAAATGACGACCGTCTTCCAGGAAGCGGGTGTCGTGCCTCCCGATCTTTCGCCGGCCGTCACGGCCCTGTCCAAGGCCGTCGACCTGCGGCGCATTCGCTCCACCGATCTCTTCATTCTCTATCGTTCCAAGCAAGGCAAGCTCCGCCGCCTCGAATACGATCGTGGAGGCACAGCGGACAAGATCGTGCTCGAACAAAAGGGCAACGTCTTTCAGTCCTTTGTCGAACCCAAACAGATCGAACACGTCCTGCGCAAGCTGCAGGGCACCGTGTCCTCGAGCCTCTATGAAACGATGGTCGCAAACGGCGGCGATGCGAACCTCATCGTTTCCTTCGCCGATCTGTTCGCGTGGGACTTCGACTTCTTCACCGATACAAGAAACGGCGACCGGTTCGACATGCTGGTCGAGGAAGTGTGGGTGGACGGGAAGCGGGAAGCGTTCGGGCGCATTGTGGCCGGGCGCTACTGGCCGGAGGGCAGAGACAAGCCCCTCGATGCCTACCTGCACGCCTGGAATCCCAACGAGTCCAGCTATTACACCGGGGACGGTCGCTCGGTGCGGAAGTTCTTCTTGAAGTCGCCGCTCAACTACCGGCGCATCTCATCCAACTTCACCTATGCGCGCTTTCATCCCATCTTCAAGACCTACCGTCCGCACCTGGGCGTCGACTATGCGGCGCCGATGGGAACCCCGGTGGTGGCCCTGGGAAGCGGGCAGGTGAAATTCGCCAGCTGGAAGACCGGTTTCGGACGGACCGTCCAGATCCGGCACAACGCGACCTATCTCACCCAGTACGCTCACTTCTCGGCCATCGCGAAGGGCATTCGAACCGGGGTTCACGTGTCTCAAGGTCAGGTGATCGGGTACGTGGGCCAGTCGGGTCACGCCACCGGTCCGCACCTCGATTTTCGCGTGCAAATGAACGGAAAATGGGTGAATCCCCTTGGTTTGAAGCGTGGTGAATCGTCACCGCTTCCGGACCGCCAGAAGCTGGCCTTCGCCGCCAGCGTGACGCGCTGGAACGGGCTGTTGGACGAGCTTCAAGCGGGGGCGACCATCCATCTGGACGCGAACGGGAGCCTCCCCGCGGCGGCCACGGCGTCCGCAAGGGTTGACACTCCTCCGACCTCCTGATACGGTCGTTCGGGTTCAAACCAGCCGCCTCCGTGTGGAGATTCCCGGCTGTTGGCGGGAGCCGCCGCCCTCCCTCGTTCTTTAATGCGCCGAGGAATTCCCAGCGAATGACGGAACCGACTCAAGGAACCGAGTCGAGGGCACGGGCTAGCGTCAAAGAACTTCAAGCCCCGGTATTGCCCGAGCTCGCTCGCGTTCAAGAAGAACTCGGCCGTTTCTTCGTCTCCGACGTCGGCCTCATCAACGAGATCTCGCGCCACATGCTGCGGGCCAACGGCAAGCGTTTCCGGCCCACCCTGTTGCTCCTCTGCCAGCGGATGAAGGGCCCCTCGACTCAGGAAGCCATCGTTTCGGCGACCATCGTCGAACTGGTCCACACCGCGACCTTGATTCACGACGATTCGATCGATCGCTCGTTCTTGCGCCGCGGCCTCCCCACCGTAAACAGCCTCTGGAATGATCAAACGTCGGTGATCATGGGCGACTATCTGTATTCGAAAGCGTTCTTCCTCCTCGTTGAGTACGGTCTTTTCGAGGTGATGAAGATTCTCGCCCGCACGACGCACCGGATGAGCTTGGGCGAGATGCTCGAGCTGGAGCACAAGCAAAACTTCGCTCTCGACGAGGAGACCTACAACCGGCTCATCCTCGACAAGACAGCCGTGCTGCTTTCGGCCGCGTGCGAGGTGGGCGGCTACCTGGCCTGGGGTGACGGCCGCGAACGCCGGCTCCTGGCCGATTTCGGCACCGATTTGGGCATGGCCTTCCAGATCACCGACGACATTCTGGACATCGAAGGCGATGCGGAGATGATGGGTAAATCGACTGGTTCCGATATTCGGGACGGAAAGATCACCTTGCCGTTGATTCATGTGCTACGCAGCGGACCGTCGCGAGTCGTCAAACAAATACAGGATCGTATGAGCACGGAACCGATCGAGGCCACCGCGGCCCGCGAAGTGGCCACCCTGGTCGCCGAGCACGGCGGACTCGATTTCGCGCGCCAGCGCGCCCGGGGATATGCGGATCGCGCGCACGAATTCTTGGATGCCTTCCCGGATGGCGTGAGCCGCCGCACCTTGCGCGCATCGGTCGAGTACGTCCTCGGCCGTCGTGAATGACCGCGCGCGCCACTCCGTCCAAGCGCCGCTTTACACCCCGCCAGATCGCTCGCCGAGCGGCCAAGCTGGCGCTGGAGAAAAAAGCGAGCCACCCGATGGTGCTCGACCTCCGGCAGTTCGGCTACGTGTGCGACTGGTACGTGGTCGCGGCCGGTGAATCCGAGCCCCAGGTGAGGGCGATCGCGGAAGGGATCGAGGCCGGGTTGCGCACGATCGGCGAGAAACCCTGGCACGTGGAAGGCAAATCCGAGAAGCACTGGATCCTGCTCGACTACGTGGATGTGGTCGTGCATGTGTTCCACACGCGGGTGCGTGAAAACTACATGCTGGAGCGATTGTGGGGCGACGCGCCGCGGGAGACGTTCGAAGATGCTGATTCGGACGGTTCGTAGCGCGGTCGCGGCCGCGGTCCGGGAGGCATTTCCCGACGCGGGCGATGTCACGGCCGAGATCGAAGTGCCGCGCGATCCGTCGCACGGCGATTACTCCACGAACATTGCCTTGATGCTCACTAAGCCCATGCGAAAGCCGCCCCGGGTACTGGGCGAAGAACTGGCCGCTCGACTTCGCACGCACGATACTCTCTTTGAATCGGTGGAAGTCGCCGGTCCCGGGTTCGTGAACGTGCGGTTTGCGCCACGTTTTCTTCAGGAGAGTCTGGCCAAGCTGCTGGCGGCGGGAAAAGATTGGGGAAAAAGCGACGCGGGGGCGGGGCAGAAGATTCAAATCGAGTTCGTATCCGCCAATCCCACTGGCCCGTTGAATGTCGTGAACGCGCGCGCGGCCGCGTTCGGCAGCACGCTCACGCGGTTACTGAAAACAGCCGGCTACGACGCCGAGGCCGAGTTCTACGTGAACGACGTGGGCGGCCAGATTGATCTCCTCGGAGCCACATTCTTGGCGAGATATCGCGAAGCACAGGGGCACGGCCCCGCGGTCATTCCCGAGGGCGGTTATCAAGGCGAGTACCTGCTCGATCTCGCACGCGAGCTCAATCCCACCGAGATCGAACCGCTGATCAAAGGGAAAAGCGACGCGGAGGCCGCCACGATCATGGCGCGCCTGGCCGTGGATCGCATCCTAGGGTGGCAGGAAACCGATCTCCGTGCCTATGGCGTCATCTACGACCGCTGGTTCCGCCAAAGCGAGCTCTATCCCGACCGCGTGCAGGAGGCCTACACGAGCCTCAGGGAGCTCGGGCATATCGAAACGCGGGACGGGGCGGAGTGGTTTCATTCCACGAAGTTCGGCGACGACCAGGATCGCGTGGTCATCCGGGGGAACAACGCGCCGACGTATTTCTTGGCCGACGTGGCCTACCACGCCGACAAACACGCCCGCGGATTTCAGAAGGTCGTGGACATCTGGGGTCCCGACCACCATGGCTACATCGCACGCATGATGGCGGGCGCCCAAGCGCTCAATTACGGCAAGGACTGGCTCGAGATCCTGCTCGTGCAGCAGGTGAACCTGCTGTCCGGAGGCCAACCGGTCAAGATGTCCAAGCGCCGTGGCGAGTTCATTACGCTGCGCGATTTGCTCCAGGAAGTAGGGAAGGACACTGCCATGTTCTTCTTCCTCATGCGCCGCGCGGAGAGCCATCTCGACTTCGACATCGATCTCGCCAAAAAGGAAAACGACGAGAACCCGGTCTACTACGTGAAGTACGCCCACGCGCGCATTTCGGGGATCTTGCGCAAGCATCGCGAAGCAGGCGGCGCTGAGGGAACGCCTCAGTTTTCGCTATTGGTCGAACCGACCGAGCTGGCCCTCATGAAGGCCCTCCTCGCGTTCCCCGATGTGATCGCGGGGGCGGCCAAGGATCGCGAGCCGCACCGGCTCACCGGATACCTGCGCGAAGTGGCCCAAGCGTTTCATCTCTTCTATCACCACTGCCGCGTCATCGGTCCCGATGAAGCGTTGACCGCGACCCGGCTCGCCCTGACCCATGCCGTGCGGATCGTGCTCGCGAACGGGCTCGGGCTCATGAACATCGACGCGCCCGAGCGCATGTAGTTTGGGCGCGCACGCAGGAGCAATTACAGTGAGCATTCTAGTTGTAGGCTCGGTCGCGTTGGATTCCGTACGCACGCCCTTCGGTGAAGCCAAGGACGCGCTGGGCGGTTCCGCATCCTACTTCGCCGCCGCGGCGCGTCACTTTAGCCCGGTCGTAGTGATCGCGGTGGTGGGGGAGGATTTCCCGCCCCAGCACCTGAAGATGCTCGAGGGTTTCGGAGTGGATTTGACGTCCCTCGAACGCGCTAAGGGCGCCACGTTTCGCTGGGCAGGGGAGTACGCCCAGGATCTCAACACGCGAAAAACCTTGGATACGCAGCTCAATGTGTTCGCTGACTTCAATCCGCGCCTCCAGCCGCAGCACTGCGAGCTCGAGTACGTGTTCCTGGCCAACATCCATCCCGAGCTCCAGAACAACGTTCTCGACCAAGTGAAGAAGCCGCGGTACGTCGTGCTCGATACGATGAACTACTGGATCCAGGGGTCGCGGAAAGCGCTGGAGACAACCCTCGCCCGCGTGGATGCCGTACTGCTCAACGACGAGGAAGCGCGGCTCCTTTCCGGGTCGACCAACATCTTTTCGGCGGCGCGCAAAGTGATGGAGATGGGGCCGTCTCTGGTCGTGGTGAAGAAGGGGGAACACGGCGCAGTCTTGATTGCCAAAGAGTTCATCTTCACCGTGCCCGCGTTTCCCCTGGAGAGCGTCTCCGATCCCACCGGGGCCGGGGATGCGTTCGCGGGCGGCTTCGTGGGCCACCTCAGCACCGGCAAGGATCCTCGCGACGAGAACGCTCTGCGCGCGGCCGCTGCTCATGGCGTCGTGTGCGCTTCGTTCGCGGTGGAATCCTTCAGCCTCACCCGGCTTGCCGAGGCCACGCGCAACGAAGTCGACGTCCGACTCAAGGCGCTGCGAGAGCTCGTGCGGTTCTAGCCGGCGCTCGCGTCAGCCAAGAGCTCCCGCACCTGTCCAGCAATCCGGTCCCGAACCGCCTTGAACCCTTCGTCATCGAGCGCTTTGGGATCGGGGATATCCCAATCCAACCGATGCCGTGCGGGAAGGAAGGGACACGCATCACCGCAGCCCATCGTCACGACGTAATCCCATTCGACGTCGGGTAGGTCATCGAGGCTCTTCGAGGCATGCTTCGATAGATCGATGCCCGTTTCCCGCATGAAGCCGATCGCCCGCGCATCCACCTGGCCGGAGGGCCGGGACCCCGCGCTCCATGCGGAGACCGTGTTGTTTCCAAACGCTCGCGCGAACCCTTCGGCCATTTGGGAACGGCAGGAATTCTCGACGCACACGAACAGCAGATGGATCACCCCGCCAATTTTGACCTCCCGATCCAAAACGAGCAACGTTGCCGTAACTATGCGTATTTGCGATAATTGGCGCCTGGTCTCTTGAGCCGGGGGCGTGGTGAGCGAGAAATTTAGCCGCGACTGGGCCCAGGAGGCCCAAAAACTACTGATGTCACTCCGCGATATCGTGGGCGCCGATATCCGCCTGGAGGACGACGGCCGCAGCCTGGGCGAGATCAACATCCTCGCCGAAGGCAATCGCCCCCCCAAACAAATCGTGCGCGATGTGCGCTCGGCGTTACGCGCCGAATACCAAGTCGACGTCGACTACCGAAAAATCAGCGTCGCCCAGCGCCGCGACGTGGACGCCGAGAGCTTGCGCGGAGAAAGCGCGCCCACCGTCCTCACCTTGCCCGCCTCCCTGGTCGAAGAAGAACCGCTCGTCACCCGCTTGCGCTTCGAGGGGGTCACGGTGGCCGTCGAGCCGATGGGATGCCGGGTCAAGGTGGAACTCTCGCTCGAAGGCCGCGAAGCGGTGGGGGAGGCGCAGGGTGCCAACGCCAGCCGCCAGTTGCCGCTCCTCGTCGCCGAGGCTACCCTCGAAGCGTTGTCCAAGTTCGTCGATCCGGGAGCCACGCTTTCCATCGCCGATTTGAAATGCATGCATCTCGCCGACGAAGAAACCGTGCTCGTCATGGTCAAGCTCTACAAGGATCGCTCCGAGAAAACACTGACCGGTTCGGCAGTGGTGGCCCAAAGCTTGCAGCAGTCAGTTGTGTATGCTACGTTGGATGCCCTCAATCGCGTTCTCGGACGTTTGCAGTTCCGTGAACCGATTGAGTACGAAGTGCGACCCATGTCGGGGTCGTGACGTGCTTCCGTAGGAACCAAAGGAGGGTTTGGTCATGCGGGATGCTGTGCTTCCAGCGGATGCCTCGATCCGGTGGTTATTCATACGTCTTATCGGCAAGTCGGGCGGACCGTGAGCCGCCGTTTGCCCATTTAAAACGACGCATCGTTTTTCCGTCCAATTCCAGCCCGCCCAAGACTTCTGAGGTTGATGCAACAACCTCCATCAGCATGGAAGGACGAACATGGCCAAGATCGCGGCATCCGCGAGACTGCCTTGGTTTCTTTTGACCTATGCGGGCGTGGTGGGTTTCGGTGCGGTGCTCCTGTTGCTGGGCGCCGCCACCGGCACGTTGCCCATCTTCTGGCAGGTTTGGGGCGCCCTCCTCATCGTGGCGCCCATCTGGCTCGCCCGGTATACTTTCCAGCTTTCTCGGAGTGCCCAGCGTGACTTGATCGAGTTCGCGGGGGCACTGGCCGGGATCATCGACGAGTTCGATCCGACCACGCGCCGGCATTCGGAGCGGGTCAGCCGGTACGCGGCCCTTTTGGCCCGTGAACTGGGTCTTTCGAAACGCGACGTCGAGCGCGCCCGGACCTGCGGCCTGCTGCACGACATCGGCAAGATCGCGGTGTCACAACGGGACATCGTGCAAAAGCCGGGGCCGCTGACGGAAGACGAGCGCGCGCGGGTTGCCTTGCACGCCGATATCGGCGCCGACATCCTGGGTCGCGTGCAGGCATTTCGGGACCTGGCGCCGATCGTGCGGTTGCACCACGAGCGCATGGATGGACGCGGTTACCATCGCCTGATGCCGGACGAGGTGCCGCTTCTGGCGCGCATCGTGACCGTGGCCGATGCGTTCGACGCGATGACGAGCGATCGGGTGTATCGGCCGTCGTTGGGTTTGGAAGATGCAGTGGCCGAACTGGATCGGCATAGCGGCCGCCAGTTCGACCCCGAGATCGTGCAGGCATTGAACCGATTGCTCGAGCGCGGCGAGCTACTGCCGCACGTGGAATCGGTTTCGCCCGTGGCACCGGAGCGCGCGACGCCCGAATACGCATAGCGGCAGGGTCATCAGGGCCCGGCAAGGGAGAACCGCATGACACCGCCCACCCGCTACCGCGATGCCGGCGTGGACATCGACGCCGGAGAAGAAGCGGTTCGGCGGATCCAGAAGGCGGTGCACTCCACCTTCGGGCCCCATGTCGCGACCGAGATCGGGCGCTTTGCCGGCGCCACGGTCATTCCCGGCGGCGATCCCAATCTCTTGCTCGTGGCCAGCATGGATGGCGTGGGCACCAAGCTCAAGATCGCCGCCATGATGGATCGCTACGACACGGTGGGCCAGGACCTGATCAACCACTGCGTGGGCGATATCGGTGTGCACGGCTCCGAGCCGCTCTTCTTTCTCGATTACGTGGCGATGGGGCATCTCGTGCCCACGGTCGTGGAAACAATCGTCGAGGGGTTGGCGGTCGCGTGTCGCCAAAACGGCTGCGCGCTTCTCGGTGGTGAGACGGCCGAGATGCCGGGCATTTACCACGGCACCGATTTCGATCTCGCCGGTTGCATCGTGGGCACGGTCAAACGTCAGGAGTTCGTCGACGGAAGCACGGTCGTGCCCGGCGACGTGCTCCTCGGGTTTCCGTCCACCGGTCTACACACCAACGGTTATTCGCTCGCGCGCCGCGTCCTGTTCGAGAGCGGGCGATGGAAGCCCAGCGATCCACTTCCCGGGACAACGCAAACGCTGGGCGACGCATTGCTTGCCGTACATCGCTCATATCTTCCGGTGCTCAAAGCGCTGAAGGGGATCATGAAAGGGGCCGCGCACATCACCGGCGGCGGCCTGCCCGGAAACGTGAACCGCATGCTGCCCCAGGGCACCAGCGCCCGCATTCACGTGGACCGATGGGGCGTGCCGCCCATCATGAAGATCATTGCCGAACGCGGCGAGGTGCCGAAAGACGATCTCTACCGCGCGTTCAACATGGGCATCGGACTTGTCGTGGCGGTCGCTCCCGACACGGTTACAAACGCCATGCAAGCGACGAGCAACGACGCGATCACGATCGGGGAGATCGTGGCCGGCAACGGTACGGTCGAGCTCGTGGGAGATCCGGTGTGGTGAAGGAAGACGGGCTCGTTCGGGTTGGCATCGTGGGCACGGGCGCCATCGCCCAGGTCAGCCATTTCCCCGCCTACCACCGCATCCCCGGGGTGAAGCTTACCGCGGTGTGCGACGTGGACATGGGGAAGGCGCAGCGCGTGGCGAGCCGTTACAACGTCCCCCACGTCACCGAATCGTTCGAAGAATTGGCCCGGCTCGAAGACGTGGACGCGGTCGACATTTGCCTGCCCAACCATCTTCACGCGCCGGCCACCCTCGCCGCGCTGGAAGCAGGCAAGGACGTGCTCTGCGAGCGACCCTTCTCCCGATCGAGCGAGGAAGCGGCCGCCATGGTGAGCGCGGCGAAGGACCGGAACCTCATCTTGATGAGCGGCTTCAACAACCGCTACCGGGAGGACGCGCTCCTCTTGAAGCGCTTCGTTGCGGAAGGGGAGATCGGGCGCATCTTCTACGCCAAGGCGGGCTGGCTCATGCAGGCCTCCACCTGGTCCGGCGCGGGATGGCGCAAGAAGAAGCAGTACGCCGGCGGCGGCGTGCTCATGGATCTCGGCATTCAAATGCTCGACATGGCGCTCTGGATCCTCGGCATGCCCAAAGTGCTGGCGGTGTCGGCGACCGCGAACCCGCGCCCCACCCGCGACGACATGGAAAGCACGGTGTCCGCGTTTTTGCGCCTCGCCTCCAACAACGTGATCACACTCGAGGTGTCGTGGGGGCTGCTCATGGAGCGCGATTTCGCTTACGTTAACCTCTTCGGCGAAAAAGGCGTGGCGCTTTTGAACCCGCTGCGTCTCCACAAGGAAATGCACGGAAGCCTGGTCAATGTGACCCCGAATCTCGGCTCGTCCAAAAATCCCTACAAGCTCTCCTACGAAAGCGAGATCCGGCACTTCATCGATTGCGTGCGCACGCGCGCGCGACCGAACTCACCCGGAGAGGATGCGCTGGCCATGTTGCGGCTTCTGGAGGGTCTCTACCGGTCGGCCACGGAAGGGCGCGAGGTAGAGTTCCCCTGAGCGGTCGCACGCGATTCGCGCTGGCCGCTCTTTCCGGGTTTTTGCTCGCGGCCGCATTTCCCAAGCTGGGCGGGGGACTCATCGCCCTCGTCGCCCTGGTGCCCCTCGGCTTGGCCCTGGAGTGGCGGGAGCGCGCGACGCCACGACGCGCGTTTCGTCTGGGCTACGTGACCGGGGCGGTGTTCTTTCTCGTGCTGCTTTACTGGATTCCGTTCTTGCCCCGCGAGAACGTGACCATTCCGTATCTCATGTTCCCGATGCTGCTCCTGATGGTCGCGTACCTCGCGCTCTACCCCGCTCTGTCGGCGATGACCGCGGTGTGGTTAGCCCGGCGGAAGATTCCCGTCGCGCTCACCCTCCCGCCCTTGTGGGTGCTTTTCGAGGTGATACGAAGCACGGGAATCTTCGGTTTCCCCTGGGGCGTGCTGGGATACGCTCCGGCCGGCGTGCCGAGCTTCATCCAGTTCGCCGCCTATACCGGCATGTGGGGAGTGAGCCTGTGGATTCTCGCCGTCAACGGATGCATCGTGCGTGCGGTGTGCGCTCCGACGCGGTCCGCGCGTAACACGAGCATTCTTGCCGCCGTCCTCCTCGTGATCGTTCCCGCAATCCACGGCACGGTGCGATTGCGAAGCGTGAAACCACACGCCACCGTGACCGTCGGCCTCGTGCAGCCCAACGTCGGCGAGGACAAGTGGCAGATGGGGGCTCGCGATTCGGTGGTGGCGCAGGTGATCCGAGTGACGCGGGAGATGGGGACCAAGGAACGTATCCCTCCCACCCTCTACATCTGGCCCGAAACCGCCGTTCCCGCTCCCATTCGCCGCGATCCCATGTATCGCGTGCAAATAAAAGACCTGGTCGAAGAGCTGAATGCGCCGCTCCTCGCCGGATATCCCGACGGCGTGCGCGAATCGAACGGCAACGTGCGCTACACCAACAGCGCCGGCCTCATCCTGCCGGGCCGAGGCATCGTGCAGCAGTACGACAAACGTCACCTCGTTCCGTTCAGCGAATTCTTTCCCATGCCGTTCTTGAGTCGCGTCAACTTCGGGCAAGCGAACTTTTCCTCGGGTTCCGAGCTCGGCCTCTTCACCCAGCTCGACGTGCCCTTCGGCGTGCTCATTTGCTTCGAATCCATTTTCCCCGAAGAATCCCGAAGCTTGAGCCGGGCCGGCGCGCGCTACCTGGTCAACCTCACCAACGACCAGTGGTTCGGCGACTCGGCCGCGCCGTACCAGCACTTCGAGATGAACGTGCTCCGCTGCATCGAGAACGGAATCGGCATGGCGCGCGCGGCCAACACCGGCATTTCCGCCATTCTCGATCCCTACGGACGCGTGGTGCTGCGCACCGGCACGTTCGTCTCCGCGGGCGTGGAGGGCAAGGTGGAGGTGCGCGAGGGAACAACGCTTTACACCCGCTTCGGGGAGTGGGTGCTGGGACTGTGCGTGCTTTGGGTGGTGGCGTGCGCGGGGCTTGGACGCAGGGGAGGGGTGTGAACCTCTGGCGAAATCGCGATCCCCGGGCCAAGACCTACCTCGCGATCGTGATCAGCTTGCTCCTCGTGCTCCTACCCGCAACTCGTGCCTGGTTCTTCCTGCCCTTAATTGGGTATTTACTCGCGAGCGCGGGCGTCCCCCGCGAGAAGTTTGTCGCACTCGTGCGCGCGGTGCTCGTGCTCTGGATTCTGAGCTTCGTGTTCAACGCGCTTCTCATTCCCGGCCCGCGGGTGGGCCCGGAATGGTTACGCTTTCTGCGCCCGACCACGACCGGGCTTCGCACCGGCGTGGATCACGGCGCGCGTTTAGCCGGGCTGGCCGGAATCGGCGCCTGGCTTGCCGCCACGACCGGCGTGCTCGATCTTGCCGCCAGCCTCGAATGGTCGGTGCGGGGATGGCCGTGGCTTCGACATCAGGCGCACAAAGCGCTCATGCCGGTCGTCCTCGCGGTGCGGCTCGTGCCCCTGCTCGTGGATGAAGGCCGCCGGCTGATCGAGATCGAGCGCTTGCGAACCGGCTCGGCAAGCAAGGGTCGCGCTGTAAAACGTCTCGCCCAGCTCGCGCCGCTCTGGATGGTGCTGGTCGTCGAGCGTGCGGAGGGGTTGGCGGAAGCGCTCGTGCTCCGCGGCTACGATCCCGAACGGCCACGCAGCTTTGCCCGCGGCTATCGCATGGGCGTTCTGGATTGGGGACTCGTGCTCTTGGGCACGCTGGCGATGGCGGGTCTGGTCGCGTGACCTCGCGCTACCGCTTGGATATCGCGTTCGACGGAAGCGGGTTCGTGGGCTGGCAAGTGCAGTCGAAGGGTCGAACCGTGCAAGGCGAGCTCACCCGCGTGCTGGGCAAGCTGGGCGAAACGACACGGCCGGCCGGTGCGGGACGCACCGACGCCGGCGTACACGCGCTCGACTATCCGGTGACGGTGGATTTGCAACGGGACTGGCCGGCGGATGAACTGCGTCGCGCGCTCAAGGCGCACATACCGCGAGACATCCAGATCCTGAACGTCACCACGGTCGCGCCGCGGTTTCATGCCCGGTTCGACGCCCAGAGTCGGACGTATCTCTACGTCCTCGCCCTCCACGAAAGCGCCTTCTTTCGCCGTCGACGCTGGCGGGTGCCGATTTTGCCCGTTTCGGCCTGGATCGAGGGGGAGTTGAAAATCCTGCGCGAATCGGCGAACGTGTCCGCTCTTGCACGAGCCGGGGCCCCGCCGGGTGCGCGCTGCCGCATCCTGGATGCCGGGTGGCTGCCCCTTCCCGAAGGAGCAGTGTTCCACGTGACCGCCGATCGATTTCTCTACGGCATGATGCGAGCCCTCACCGGAACGCTCGTGCACGGTTATGCCGACGGCCACGCACCCGGGCACCTGTCCCGTGTGCTGGCCGGGGAACGTCCGGCACGACCCGCCCCGCCTCAGGGTCTTTATTTTGGCGCAGCGTCCTATGCGGGCGAGGCGTCGCGTCCCATTCCATTCCCCGGAGTGATCCGGGTGGCAGGGTTGGGAGAACGATGAAACGGACGCTTTGTCTTTGCGTCGTCCTGGCTCTGGGTCTGCAAGCCTGCGGGCGCAAGCAAACGGTGACCGACAATCGCGCGTCGGTGGACCAAGGCCGCCGCACGGCGCTCGTCAGAGCGGTGGAGCGCGTATCTCCCGCGGTGGTCGGCGTGTATGCCGTGTCAAAGCACCGGGTCTTCGTGGATCCCAGCCGCCGCGAATTCCAGCGCCGCTTTTTCCCCGAGTTACCCCAGTTCACCGATCAGCGGGTACCGGAGCTGGGCTCGGGGATCGTGCTCGACCGGAAGGGATATTTCCTCACCAACGACCACCTGGTCGGCCGGGCGGATGAGGTTTGGGTGTTTCTGAGGGATGGGCGCCAGCTCCCCGCTCGCGTGGTGGGCACCGATCCGAACTACGATCTTGCCGTCATTTACAGCACCCCGCCCGACTCGGTGGGTTTCGATGCCGCGCCGTTCGGCAACTCGGACAGCTTGCTGGTGGGCGAGTGGGTGGTGGCGGTGGGTAATCCGTTTGGTCTGTATCTCGCCGATCCATCGCCGTCGGTGACGGCGGGCGTGGTCAGTGCGTTGCATCGCGACATTCTGTTGAGCGAAGGCACGGCCATCTACAAGGACATGATTCAGACCGACGCCGCAATCAACCCCGGCAACTCCGGGGGACCGTTGGTGAATGCGGATGGGCAAGTGATCGGGATCAACACGTTCATCTTTACTCAGAGCGGCGGCTCGCTGGGCATCGGCTTCGCTATCCCGATCAAGGAGGCGTTGCAGGTCTCGGACGAGCTGATCCAGTACGGGCACGTGCGGACGGTGTGGATCGGGATCTCGGTGCAGGATCTCACCGCCGCGCTGGCCAAGCAGTTCGACGTCGCGGGCGCGGGAGGACTGGTGGTGTGGAGTCTCGAGCGCGGCTCGCCGGCCGAGCGGGGCGGTCTCCGTTTGGGGGACGTCATTCGCGCCATCGATGGCACACCGGTTCGCGGCGCTCAGGAAGCGCGCCGGTTCCTGTTCGGTAAACGTGAGGGAGACGTGGTGGTGTTTTCCGTGGAGCGGAAGAACAAGATCGAAGAGATTCCGGTCAAGATCGAAACGATTCCGGGTACGAGCAATCCGAGGTCCGAAGGATGATCGAACGTTATAGCCGCCCCAAGATGGCCGCGTTGTGGTCCGAGGCGGAAATGTACCGCGTGTGGCTCGAGGTGGAGCTGGCGGTAGTGGAGGCGCTCGAGCACCGGAATATGGCTCCCAAAGGCACCGCGGAAACGATTCGCAAGAAGGCGAAAGTGGATCCGGCCCGCGTGACCGAGCTCGAGAACACCTTGAAGCACGACGTGATCGCGTTCTTGACCGCGGTGTCGGAGAACCTGGGCGACGAGAGTCGTTACCTGCACTACGGCATGACGTCGTCGGACCTGGTCGATACCGCATTGTCCTTGCGCTGCCGCCGGGCCTGCATGCTGATCCGCGAAGAGCTGCAGACCCTCTGCGGCGAGGTGAAAGCGCGCGCGCTGGAACACAAGATGACGCCCATGATCGGGCGCACCCATGGTGTGCACGCGGAGCCGACCACGTTCGGTCTCAAGCTTCTCGGCTGGTACACCGAATTGGGCCGCCAGGAAAAGCGACTCATGGAAGCCACCCTGGGGATCTCGGTGGGTAAGGTCTCCGGTGCGGTGGGCACGTTCAGCCACCTCGACCCGTTCATCGAAGAGTACGTGTGCCATCGTCTGGGCCTGACCCCCGCGCCGGTCTCTACGCAAATTTTGCAACGCGATCGGCATGCCGCCATGCTGACCACGCTGGCAAACCTCTCGGCCACCCTGGAAAAATTTGCCACCGAGATCCGCCACCTGCAGCGCACCGAAGTGCGCGAGGTGGAGGAGCCGTTCGGGAAGGGACAAAAGGGTTCGAGCTCCATGCCCCACAAGCGCAACCCGATCACCTGCGAGCGTGTGGCCGGGCTGGCTCGCGTGGTGCGCGGGAACTCGTTGGCCGCACTGGAGAACGTGGCGCTCTGGCACGAGCGCGACATCACGCATTCCTCGGTGGAACGCATCATCATCCCGGATAGTTTCTTGCTGGTCGACTATCAGCTCTCTTTGATGACCGAGGTGATGAACGGACTTCTCGTGTACCCCGAGCACATGCTGGCCAACCTCGAAAAGACCGGCGGGCTCGTGTTCTCCCAGCGCCTCTTGCTCGGGCTGGTGGAGCGAGGGTTTCGGCGTGAAGCCGCGTACCAACTCGTGCAGGGACACGCCATGGAGGCGTGGCAGGGGGGCAAGACCTTCAAGGAACGCATTGAAGGAGATGGGCAGGTGCAGAAGGTCATGACCACGGAGCAAATCCGGGGGTCGTTCGATCTTAAGAACTCCTTGCGTAATGTGGACACGATTTTCGACCGCGTGTTGGGTGGGGAGGAGGCGTGAAGAGTCCAGAATTACCGTTCGATCACGCCGACGATACTGGACTCACCCGGCTCTTGTCCGAGCAAGGACTTCGACTCAAACCCTCCGAGGCCCGCCGCCTACGCGAGCTCTTGGGCCGGAATCCCACGCGTGCCGAGGCGGTCCTTTTCGACACGTTGTGGAGCGAGCACTGCTCCTACAAATCGAGCCGGGCCGCGTTGAAGAAGTTTCTCCCCACCGAAGCACCCCACGTGATCCTGGGGCCGGGCGAAGACGCCGGCGTTGTGTACTTGACCACCCAGGCGGGCGAGCGCTGGACGCTGGTGGTGGGGCACGAGAGCCACAATCACCCGTCGCAAGTGTTGCCGTTCGAGGGCGCCGCCACCGGCATCGGGGGCATCGTCCGCGACGTGTACTGCATGGGCGCGGACGTGATCGGGGTTCTGGATGCGCTGCGGTTCGGCGATCTGTCGGGGCCGCACGGGGAGCGTTCGCGCGAGATTGCGAACGGGGTGGTGGATGGAATCTGGCACTACGCAAATGCGCTCGGGGTGCCCAACCTCGGTGGCGACGCCGTGTTCGATCGCGGGTTCGACGACAACTGTCTCGTCAACGTGGTCGCGGTGGGCGTGGCGCGGGAGCGCGACATCTTGCGGAGCCGCGTGCCCGCGAACGCCCGAGAGACGCCCTACGTATTCGTGCTCGTTGGAAAACCCACCGACGCATCCGGTTTCGGCGGTGCCGCGTTTGCCAGCGCCGTGCTCGACGAAACGGCCAAGGAGAGCAACAAGGGCGCAGTACAGGTTCCCGATCCGTTCTTGAAACGCGTGCTCACCGAAGCGCAAAAGAAGGTCATGGAGCTGGCTCGAAAGGAAGCGTTCACGGTCGGGCTCAAGGACCTCGGCGCGGGCGGCATTGCCTGCGTTACCTCGGAGCTGGCCGCGGCGGGTGGTTTCGGTGCCGACATCGACCTCAGCAAGGTCTCGCTGGCCATGGAGCTCCCCCCCGATGTGATCGCCTGCTCGGAGACACAGGAGCGTTACTGCTGGGTCGTGCCCGAAGATCGCGCCGAGGCGGTCATGAAGATCTACAACGAGGACTTCGAGCTGCCGCATCTGTATCCCGGAGCGCGCGCCCAAGTGATCGGCCGCGTGCGCACAGACGACACGAACTATCACCTCGTTCACGGCGGGGATCTGGTGTGCGCGGCGCCAGTCGAGATGATCACCGAAGGCATTCGCTACGAGCGGAGCGTGGCGCCGGCTCCCTCCGCGCACCCCGACCCGCGTCCGGCCGAGCTGGAAACGATGGGGGAGCCGTTGGTCGCGCTCTTGTCCGGAACCGCGCTCGCCTCGCGCGAGGCGATCTACCGCCATTACGACACCGAAGTGCAAGGCCGGGCCGTGATCCGCCCCGGCGAAGCGGATGCCGCGGTGCTGGTGCCGATTGAAGGAAATCCCCTTGGTCTGGCGGTGAGCGTGGACGGCAACCCCCATCACGCCGAGCTCGATCCGTATCACGGCGGCGCGGGGGCGGCCCTGGAAGCGATGCGAAACGTGGTCGCGGTAGGGGCAACGCCCTGGTGCATGACAGATTGCCTCAACTACGGCAACCCCGAAGATCCCGAAGTGTTTCGACAGTTCCTGGAAGGTGTGCGCGGGATCGGCGATGCGTGCCGAGAGATCGGGCTCCTGGAAGACGCCCAGCATCCGGTTCCGATCGTGAGCGGCAACGTGTCGTTCTACAACGACTCGCTAGAAAGGCAGCCCATCCCGCCGTCGCCCATCGTGGCCTGCTTTGGGGTGATGAAGGACTACGCGCTCGCGACCACACCGCGGTTGAAATCCGAAGGAAACGCGTTGATGTTGCTTGGAGAGCGGCGGCGCGAGCTGGGCGGTTCCGCGTACTGGCGCATGCGTGGCATCGAGGGTGGCACGCCGCCCAAGGCCGAGTTCGCCGCGGCACGCAAGGAGATGGTGTTGGTGCTCGATGCGATCGAACGCGCGTACGCGGTTGCCTGCCATGACATCTCGGACGGAGGGGTGGCGATCGCGGCGGCGGAGATGGTGCTGGCGAGCGAGATGGGTTTACGGCTGGAGCCGGACAGCTTGGAAGCGGTGACGTGGGAGGATTACCTCTTCACCGAGTCGGGCGGATTCTTGATCGAAGTCGCTTCGGAACAGGTCGAGTCGTTCGAAGCGCTCGCGCGCTCGCGCGGCGTGTGGTGGCGGAGGCTGGGTTCGGTCATCGGCAACCGGCGACTCGAGTTGGTACCGCCCCAGGGCGATGAAGAATCGATCGACATCGATCAAGTGAGCGAACGCTGGCAGCGTTCGCTAAAGGAAGCGCTCCAATGAAGGAATCGGTCATCGAAGTTTGGCCCCGCGTGGCGGTCATCCAGCTTCCCGGAGTGAATTGCGAATACGAGACCAAAGCCGCCTTGGAGCGCGCCGAGCTTCGCGGTGAGATCGTGCGCTGGAACGAGCCCAAGGAACGGATGGAAGCCTTCGATGCCTACGTGCTCCCGGGCGGGTTCTCCTACGAGGACCGGATCCGGGCCGGGGCGGTGGCGGCCAAGGTGCCGGGCCTGGACGTGGTGGCCCA
>Ga0075418_10001660_pt1 | contig 25346 bp, 21 predicted proteins | sample SoiMetdeltSBSDD2_FD_81776 | JGI IMG/M metagenome (GOLD analysis project Ga0075418, IMG submission 81776) | Bulk soil microbial communities from a Populus tree surrounding site in Tennessee, USA - Soil MetaG P. deltoides SBSDD2 | ecosystem: Environmental > Terrestrial > Soil > Tree plantation...
ATGCGCGACTTCGAGACGATTGAGACGGCGCTCCTGGCCGCCGAGACCGGCCACCTCGTCTTCTCCACCCTGCACACGGTCGACGCCACCGAAACGATCAACCGCATCGTCGCGGTCTTTCCGCCGCATCACCAGCAGCAGATCCGCATCCAGCTTGCCGGCGTGCTCAAGGCGGTGATTTCGCAGCGTCTGATCCCGCGAGCGGATGGCACCGGCCGCGCACCGGCGGTCGAGGTGATGATCACCACTTCGTACATCAAGGACGCGATCCTCGACAAGGACAAGACCAAGCTGATTCCCAGCGCCATCGCCCAGGGCACCTCGCAGTACGGGATGCAGACCTTCGACCAGTCGATCTACCGGCTCTACGAAAAGGGCATCATCACGCCTGACGAGGCGCTGCGCTGGGCGTCGAACGTCGACGAGTTCAAGCTCCGGATGGCGGGCATCACGACGACCGGCGATTCGGCGCGGGAAGAGATGCACCGGTCGGTTCAGACGACGATCACGAGAGTAACCCGATAAAATCAGAGGCGTGGCCGACGCCTACGTCACTGCCCTCAAGATGCTCGCCCGCCGCGAGCTCTCGGAGGCGCAGGTGCGGACGCGGCTGGCGCGCCGGGAGTTCGAATCCGGCGCGATCGACCAAGCGGTCGCGCGCCTGCAGGCCGCTCGCGCCCTCGACGATCGCCGCACGGCGCTGGCGTGCGCCAGGACCGAGGCACACGTGAAGCGCCATGGCCGGCTGCGCGCGCTCCGCACCGTCGAGGCGCTCGGCATCGACCGCGGGGTGGCCCGGACGGCGGTGGCCGAGGTGTTCGACGAAGTCGACGAGGACGCGCTGATCGCGCAGGCGCTCGAACGCAAGCTGCGCCACGGTGCGGCGATCGAAGAAGCCGCGGTGGCGAGACGTGTTCACCGCTATCTGCTGGCCCAGGGCTTTGACGCCGGCCGCGTGCACGCGGCCATCAGGAACCGCCTGAAGAACGCCGTTCATTATGATTAGCGCCCACGAGATTCGCCGCTCCTTCCTGCAGTACTTCGAGCGGCACGGCCACCGCGTCGTCTCCAGCTCTCCGCTGGTCCCGCACGAGGATCCGACTCTCCTCTTCACCAACGCAGGGATGAACCAGTTCAAGGACGTCTTTCTCGGCCGCGAAAAACGTCCCTACACGCGGGCCGCGACGGCGCAGAAGTGCATGCGCGTCAGCGGCAAGCACAACGACCTCGACAACGTCGGACCGTCGATGCGGCATCACACGTTCTTCGAGATGCTGGGGAACTTCTCGTTCGGCGACTACTTCAAGAAGGACGCGATCCCGTTTGCCTGGACGCTGCTGACGGAAGAGTGGAAGCTGCCTCCCGACCGCCTTTATCCCACGATCTTTCGCGGCGAGGCCGGCGTCCCCCGCGACGACGAGGCGTTCGACACGTGGCGAAAGTTCGTCCCGGCCGAACGGGTGGGCGAACTGGGCGCGGCCGACAACTTCTGGCAGATGGGCGACACCGGCCCCTGCGGCCGCTGTTCGGAGATCTACTACCACCGCGGCGCCGAGATCTCCTGCGCTGCTGAATCCGCGGGCGGCCGCTGCCGCGGCCTGGAGTGCGACTGCGATCGCTACGTCGAAATCTGGAACAACGTGTTCATGGAGTTCGACCGCCAGCCCGACGGGCGGCTGAACCCGCTGCCGGCGCCGTCGATCGACACGGGCATGGGGCTCGATCGCGTGTCGGCGGTGATGCAGGGCAAGCTGTCGAATTACGAGAACGATCTGTTCACGCCTCTGCTCGTGGCGATAGCGGGGCTTGCACGCATCCCGGGGATACCGGTCGAGCCGGCCGAGCTCATCCCGGTGCTTGCGAATCACATGAGTCCGACCGCAGTCTCGACGCGAGTGATCGCCGATCACATGCGGGCGATGACGTTCCTGATTGCCGATGGCGTGGTGCCGTCCAATGAGTTCCGCGGCTACGTGCTGCGCAAGATCATGCGGCGGGCGATGCGGCACGGCAAACGCCTTGGCATGACCGAGCCGTTCCTGCACCGGCTCGTCGACACGCTGGTGCAGGACTTCGGCGATGCGTATCCCGAGTTGAAGACCAACCGCGCCAACGTCATCCAGGTGATCCGCAGCGAAGAGGAACGCTTCGACGCCGTGCTCGTCAGCGGACTGCCGCGGCTGGAAGAGATTCTCGACACGGCGGCGCGCGGCGGCGGGGTCGTCGCCGGTGCCGACGCGTTCCGCCTGTACGACACGTTCGGCCTGCCACGCGAATTCATCGAGGACATGGTCGAGGAGCGCAAGCTCACGCTCGACACCGCGGGCTTCGACCAGGCGATGAAGGGGCAGAAAGAGAAGGCTCGCGCCAACAGCAAATTCGGTGCAGCCGCGGCTGCGGAGGATGCGGTGTGGCAGGTTCGGCCCGGTACTGGACCGCTGCCCGATCAGTTCCGCGGCTACGACGGCACGACGGTGAACACACAGATCGTCGAGCTGCTCGACACGAACCGGACGCCGGTCGACCGTCTGGCCGAGGGACAGCAGGGGCTCGTCGCGCTCGCCGAGACGCCGTTCTACCTCCAGTCAGGCGGCCAGGTGTCGGACCTGGGCCGGTTGAGCGCGCCCGGCGGCGAAGCCCAGGTTACCGATGTCGTCAAAGGCCCTTCGGGCATGCCGCGCTTCCATGTCGTGACGGTGACACGTGGCGCGTTGAATCATCGCGACCTGGTCAACGCAGAAGTCGATGCCACGGTGCGCGACGCCACGCGGCGCAACCACACCGCCACGCACCTGCTGCACGCCGCGTTGCGGCAGGTACTCGGACCGCACGTCAAGCAGGCGGGCTCACTGGTCGCGCCAGATCGTCTGCGGTTCGACTTCGTCCACACCGGCGCCGTCATCCCCGACCAGCTCCTCGAGATCGAGCGCATCGTCAACGAGCACGTGCTGAAAAACACGCCGGTGCAGACCGAGGTCCGCAAGACCGAGGAAGCGATCGCGGCGGGCGCGATGGCGCTGTTTGGCGAGAAATACGGCGACAGCGTCCGGGTCGTCTCTGTGCCCGGATTCAGTATCGAGCTCTGCGGCGGCACGCATGTGCGGGCGACGGGTGATATCGGGCTGTTCGTCATCGTGTCGGAGGGAGGCGTTTCGGCCGGGGTCCGCCGAATCGAGGCGATCACGGGACTGGAGTCGCTCGAGCTCCTGCAGCGGAACCGCGAAGAACTGTCGGCGCTTGCCGGTGAGCTCAATTCCCGTTCGGGTGAGCTGGCTGCCCGGGCCCGGGCGCTCCAGGACGACAACAAGCGCCTCGCACGCGAACTGCAGCAGGCCAAGATGAGTGCTGCGCTCGGCGGCGCCGGATCTGGATCCGCGGACGATGCAGTGGACATCTCCGGCATCAAGCTGGTGGCACGGGAGGTCGGAGGACTGGACAAAGACGGCCTGCGCGCGTTGGTGGACAAGCAGCGCGATCGCATCAAGAGCGGCGTCGTCGTCCTCGCCGCGCCCTCTGACGGCAAGGTCACCATCGTCGTCGGCGTCACGCCGGACCTGACGAAAAAAGTGCCGGCAGGCGATGTGGTGAAGCAGCTCGCGCCGATCGTCGGCGGCCGCGGCGGCGGACGCGGAGATTTTGCGGAGGCGGGCGGCAAAGATCTGTCCAAGATTGGCGAGCTCCTGGACGCCAGCCGCGCCATCGTCGAAAAGATCCTTGCGCAGAGTAAAGACTAGGCCCCTAAACCCGGAGTCCGCAGTGTCCGGCTTTAGCCGGACCGTGGAGGAGGACCCTCATCAGCAACGTCCGCATTGCCCTGGCGAATATCCGCGTGCCGACGACACCGGACGACTCCGTGGAACTCGCAACATCCGCAGTGGTTGACGCGGGGAGTCGAGGCGCGGCTGTGATCTGCTTTCCGGAGTGCTTCGTCCCAGGTTATCGGTGGCCTGGCCAGGAGACACCGCCGCCCGATCCCGTTTTCCTGGAGCGCGCATGCGCCGCGGTGGCGGATGCCGCAAGACGTGCCCGCGTCGCCGTGATTCTGGGCACGGAACGGGTCACCGACCGCGGGTTGCAGATCACCGCGTGTGTGATCAATCCGGACGGCACCATCGCAGGGTGGCAGGACAAAGGCCAGATCGACCCGTCGGAGGAAAGTATCTATCCCGCGCAGGGGACCGAGCGTCGCGTGTTCAGCGTGGGGCCGCTGACTTTCGGCGTGGTGATCTGCCACGAAGGTTTTCGCTATCCAGAAACCGTGCGCTGGGCTGTGCGTCGAGGTGCGCAGCTGGTGTTTCACCCACACGCGGATGTCGCCCAACCCGGGAGCTATCGCCCGGTAACGTTCGCCGATCCGGCCAACACCTTCCACGAGAAGGCCATGCTCTGCCGCGCGGCGGAGAATACGTGCTACTTCGCCTCGGTGAACTGTGCCAGTGAGGGATCAGGCACGACGTCGGCAGTCATCCGCCCCGACGGAACGGTGCAGTGCTATCAGCCGTACGGCCAGGAAGGCCTCCTGGTGGCGGATCTGGACCTCAGTACAGCCACAGGCTTGCTCGCCTCGCGGTGCCGTATCTCGCCGATGTAGCGCGTCAGGGCACGGTGGGCACATCAGCTCGCCGTCGGAACCCCCTTTGCGCTGGCTCGCGACAGCGTACTATTGTCTCGTCTTTGAGAGGAGGCTCCGGTGTCTGAGCCGGTCTACACGAGCCGTATCCGCATCGAACGGGTCAAAGGTCCGATTCGCCACGCGTTCATCGAGCCCTTTCGCGAGCCGATCCGGTTCGGCGTGCACGGCGCCATTAAACAGTTTTACGGCGTCGAGCCGGACGAGGAGATTCCGGCCACGCTCGATCACATGATTGCCGCTGTCGGCGGTTGACTGCTCGGCACCCTTGCCGGCGCACTGGCAGTGCGTCAAATCCCTACCGAACCCAACAAGGTGCGCGCGCATGTCGAAGGCGACGTCGAGGCGGTCGATCGCGTGCTGCGTATCGCCCGCATGCGTGTGCGGTATGAAATTCAAATTCCAAAAGGTACGCGTGAGGCGGCGGAGCGCGCCGTCGCGACCCACCAGGCCAAATGCCCCGCCGCCATGAGCGTGCGCGACTGCATTCCGATCGAAATAACCGCCGACATTATCGAGACTTAGGCCGGTCGTTCTCAGCTGCAGCCCCTCCAGTGTGCGGCCGATAGAGTGTCGGACGCCCCTCTGGACAGCTCATGGACATTGATTTCGCGGTGGCGTTCGTCTGGTTTACGGCGTTCCTGTTCTCGACGACGGTGCACGAGGCAATGCATGCGCTCGCCGCATGGCGGCTCGGGGATGCCACGGCCTACAACGGCGGCCAGGTTTCGCTCTCGCCCGTGCCCCATGTGGCGCGCGAGCCGATCGGCATGCTCGTCCTTCCGTTGCTGACGTCGCTGACCCAGGGCTGGGCCGTGGGATGGGCGAGCTGCCCCTACGACCCGGAGTGGGCGCGCCGGTATTCCCGCCGCGCGGCCTGGATGGCCGCCGCCGGCCCGCTCGGCAACCTGCTGATCGCGGTCGCGGCGTTCGCGATCCTCAGGATCGGTCTGGCAGCGGAATGGTTCATCGCGCCCCAGCGGGTGGCGTTCGACTCGATCGTCGAGTTCGCGGCGGGAGGGCCCACGTTCGTGACGACGGGCCTGTCCGTGCTCCTCGTCATGAACGTGTTCTTGTGCGTGTTCAACCTGCTCCCGCTACCGCCGCTCGACGGTGCCGCAGTAATGACACTCTTTCTTCCGGAACATCTCGCCAACAAAGTACGCGAGTTCGAGGGCCAGGCCATGATGTCGATGCTCGGTCTGGTCGTCGCATGGCGAGTCTTCCCATTCGTAACAGATCCAATCTTCTCCGCCCTGCTGCAGCTGGTACATCCGTACGATTCGTATTACTGACGCCCCTCTTCGTCAAGGGTGCGCGTCTCGTTTCTGGCGCCCGCCGTTGGTTATTGCATCCCCGTGCAGCGCATCGCGGCGCTCGCCACGTCGCGATATACACGGTGGCAGTTCGCACACGCGTCGGAGATCTGGTTCGTGACCTCGCTCACCGCCTCGACGTTCCGGCTCTGCGACGCCTTGTAGGCGGCACGGCCGGTTTCCACCAGACCCTGCACGTAGTGCTGCCAGTCGGCGCGATCGACAGGGACCGGCTTGCCGTTCTCGCAGCGGCGCCCGGGCGTCATCAGCATCGGCCCTGACTCGGCGATGGCGATTGCCGCCGCGTCGACGACCTGCCACGGCTCGTAGACGTCGCCGTACCGGGCGGTCGTGGTGCCGGCTTCCGGCTTTGCGCCGGCTTTGCGCGCACCGGGATCCTGCGTCTGCACGTCGAACAGCACGTTCGAACTCGGGAACAGTACGCCTCGCATCACCTGGTTGAGCGTTCCTGCGGCGGGAAACGCCATCGTCGATCCCGCAGCCGCGGTGGCGGCTGCCGCACGCGGGCCGGCAAGCGAAATCAGCTTCAATCCCGCGTCCGAGCCGAGCTCGACGCTTCCGGCGGGGAACTGGTTGGCCTGCAGCACGTACGCGACGAGGTCGGCGACCTGGGGCCGAGACAGAGTCCCTGCCGCGTCGGCTGGCATCGTGCTGAGAATTTTGTCGAACAGATCCGAAGCCGGCATCGCGCCCCAGATGTCGAGGAACAGCGGGCCCGCCAACGGCGGTCCCATGGCACCGTCGAGCGCCTCGCCGTGGCACAGGGCGCATTGACTGGAGTAGAGCGCCTGGCCTCGCGCGGCCTGCGCCGCCGTGTAGACGCCTTCGCGCGCCGATCGCGCCTGCTGTGCATGAATAGAAACGACGACGAGCACGCCAAGAGCGCCAGCGAAGAGGGACCCGAATCGCTTCACGTTACTTCTTCTCGTCCTCGGCCCCGATGACCTTGGCGGCGCCCTTTTCCTCCTGCTCGGCGATGGCGGCCTTCGCGTCGCCCCGCCTCATGGGCTCGAGGGGCGCCAGCTTGCCGGCTTCCTCCAGCCGCGCGTTCTTGAGCGCCGCGAATCCGTCCTGGTTGTTTTCGTTGCACGCGTACTCGAGCATCGGCCCGTTGATCCGGTGCATCGGCAGCTCCACGGTCCACGGCCGCGTCCAGGTCGCGGGGTCGGTCACCGTGTAGGTGTGCAGAATGGTGTCGTCGGCCGTGCGGGTAAATCGTTCGACCAGCGTCAGTCCCGCCGAGGCGGACGTTGCCGGCGGCGTACCGGGCGACCCGAGGAAGTTCCTCTTCGCCGTGAAGTTCGTCGTCTCGACGACGAGCGTCTCGCCTTCCCAGTGGCCGCGTGCGTCGCCGGCGTAGGTGCGCGCCGAGGGCGGCGCATGCGGACGTCCGTCGAGCGCGATCAGGCGGCGCTCGGTATTCCACTCGTAGGTCATCACGATCCAGTCCTTCGACTGGACGATGTGGTAGTTGCTGCCGTAGGGAGCAACCACAGCCGGGACGGCGCGGTCGTGGAAGACGCACCACACGGTGCCACGGTCGTCGCGCCAGGTCTGGGCGAGAGGCCCACGTGCCTTGTCGGCCGCGAGGAGCGCCTGCTGGCGCTTCTGGGCCTCAGGCGTCAGCGGCGGTACGCGTCCGTCCGCCGGATCGACGACCAGCGACGTTCGCCGGTTCGGCCTGGCGCCGGTCTGGACCGGCGTGGCGCCAAAGTCGCCGTTCACGTAATGGACGATCTGATCCTGCGACCCGGCGATGGAACGGTTGAAGAAGTCGATCGCTTCCTGTTCCGTGTAGAACGGCTTGTTCGCGAGCTCCCGCGGCCGTTCGAAGGGTGTGTAGGTGAGATTCGTCCAGAAGCCCTGGAGGTCCGGATAGCCATCAGGCGTCCGCGGAGCGCGGTAGCCAGTAGCACGCTCCTGCGCCCCGGCGGCGAGCGCTGACAGCATCAGCCCCACGGCTACGATGACGACTCGAAATCTCATTGTCCGCTTCCCTTCTGGTACTTCCCGTAGACCAGATCGCTCACGAACTCTTCGCACTTGAACTCGCCGAGCTGCATGTTGGGCTCGACGCGCCGGTAGAGCGGCATGCTGATCGTCCAGGGGCGGCTATAGACGTTCGGATCCTCAATCGTCGCTTCATAGGACAGGTGATCGGGTCCAGTCCGCCTGATGCGCTCGACGACGTGGAGGCCGTCGGTGTGGTAGTTGCCCGCGCGATCCAGAAACCGGACTTCAATCGCGCCCTCCTGGTCGAGCGCGCCGATCGTCGACCCCAGGAATCCGCGCGAGTCGATCACCAGCGTGTCGCCTTCCCACCGGCCGTTCGACCATCCCATCCACGTGTCGGCCGGCGGCCGGTTGTTCGTCGTCATGTTGATCGTCCGCTGCGCAGTGGCAAATTCGGACATCATCAGGATGAACTCGGTCGACTGCACGATCTGCACCGGGTAGGGCATGTACATCATGCGCGGCACGCCAGGCAGGTAACACTTGATCTCGGCGTCTTCCTTCAGCGCATTCTTCGCGTACTGCTTCTTCTTCTCGAGCGCCTCCAGCTTGTAGGGAATGGGGCCGCCAATGACGACGCCGAGCCCGGGAGGCACGGCGTGCGCCGCCCCGAGCTGCAGCACCGGTCCGGGCGCGGCTTCATGTGCTTCGAGGTCCCAGTGCGCAGTGTTCAGCGCCTGCCAGAAGCCGTTGAGATCGGATTGGCCGCTCTTGGTGCGCGGCGCGGTGTAGCCCTGCTGGCCCTGACCCTGTCCCTCTCCGAGGCCCGGCCGCGGCAGGGCGACGAGGAGAGCGGCGCCCAGAAGCGCCGCAACCGTCGCCCGCTTCATTTCAGATTTCCGCGGGCTTTCGCGGTGGCCTCGGCACCCTCGTTGGCGAGGAAAAAGGCCTTCCCATCGGCGCGCTCGTACTGCACGCCGGCCAGCAGGTTCGACCCGTCGCGCGAGCCATAGCCGCGCACGGTGAGCTCTTCGCCGAGCTTCAGCGAATCCTTGGTGATGCCGTTACGCACGAGGCCGTTCGGCGGACCGCCTTCAATACCCCACTTCGTGACCGTGCCGTCTGCGTTCTTGACGTCGATCCAGATCCAGCCGTGTGGATTGACGAGCTCCACCTTGGCCACGGTGCCCTTCAACACGAGCGGCTTGTCTTCGCTGAACACGGTGTTCCACGAATGATGAGCGGAGACCATCGCTCCACCCAGCGCAGCGATCACCCCCGTAAAAACAACAAATGCACGCCCCTGCATGGTCGACTCCTTAAGCCAATAGCTTATAGTTAGGGGCGCTCATTCACCACAGGAGAGACAGGTTGATAACGCGCTTTTTGAGGGTGTTCGCCATCGGCGCCTTCGGTCTATGTCTGACCGCTTCTGCCTTCGCGCAGATTTCTACCGCGCAGCTCGCCGGCCGGGTGTCCGACACGAGCGGCGCCGCGTTGCCCGGAGCCACGGTCACGGTAACCCAGGCCGACACGGGCGCGACACGCAGTGTCGTCACCGACGGTGAGGGCGCCTACTTCGTCTCGAACCTGTCCCCGGGCCCATACCGGCTCGAAGTCGCGCTTCAGGGGTTCCGCACATACGTGCAGACAGGCATCGTTCTCCAGGTCGCGGCCACGCCGACGATCAATGTGGAACTGGCGATCGGCTCACTCGAGGAGACGGTGACGGTTGAAGCGGCCGCGCCGCTCGTCGACGTCCGGAGCGCCGGCGTCAGCGAAGTGGTGGAAAGCGAGCGCATTGTCGAGCTGCCGCTGCAGGGACGCGACGTCACTGCGCTGCTCGTGCTCGCGGGCGCCTCCGTCAACACCGGCAGCCCCAACAGCAGAAGCTTCGGGGGAGCCGTCAACGTATCCGTCGCCGGTGGATTGCCTTTCGGCGTCGCCTACCTGCTCGACGGCGCGATGCACAATGACGCGCAGAACAACGCCAACCTGCCGCTGCCCTTTCCCGACGCGCTGCAGGAATTCCGCGTCGCTACGACCGGCCTGACCGCGCAGAACGGCATGCACTCGGGAGCATCGGTGAACGCCGTGACCAAGTCGGGGACTAACCGGTTCTCGGGCAACCTCTTCGAGTTCAATCGCGACAGCCGCTTCAACTCGACGGATCCGTTCGCGCGCGTCGTCGATGGCAAGCGCGTGTCTGACGGCCTGTCGCGCAACCAGTACGGCGGCACCGCCGGCGGCCCGATTGCCCGCGACCGGCTGTTCTTCTTCGGCGCCTACCAGGGCACCGACACGCACCAGACGCCGTCGGGGAACATCGCGTTCGTCCCCACAGCGGCGATGCTGCGCGGCGACTTCACGGCCTACGCCTCCGCCGCGTGCAACGGCGGGACGGCGATCACGCTGAGAGCGCCGTTCGTGGGCAACATGGTGAACCCGGCGCTGTTCAGCCCCGCGGCGCTGAAGCTCGTCTCCTTCCTGCCGCCGGCTGACGATCAGTGCGGTCAGCTGACGTACGAACAACCGGCCGACAGCAAGAAGGGACAGGCTCTTGGCCGCATCGATCTCCAGAAGAGCGCCAATCACTCAATCTTCGGCCGCTACATGTACACGTTCGACACGGCGCCAGCGCCGTACGCGCAGACCGGCAACGTGTTGACGCTGGCAGGCGGCGGCGGCCTCGACAACCTGGCGCAGTCGCTGACGATGGGCGACACGCTGATCTTTGGCACCAACCTGGTGAACTCGCTCCGCGTGGCGTTCAACCGGACGTCCATCAATCGCGGCAGCCCGGCCTTCTTCGATCCGCTCGACCTGGGCGTGAGGAACTTCCACACCTACCGCGACGGCGAGATGGTCCTGAACGTCACCGGCGGCTTCAACATCTCCGCGGCGACGTCCACCACCGGCATCTTCTGGACCAACTCGTATCAGGTCACCGACGACGTCACGATGGTGCGCGGCCGGCACCAGCTTGGATTCGGCGCCAACTTCGCCTACTGGAAGTCGTCGCAGACCTCGCACGCGCGGTCTGGCGGCAGCTGGATGTTCAACGGGCAGACGACGGGCCGCGGGCTGGCGGATCTGCTCGTCGGGGCGGTGGGCAGCGTCGAGCATGGCGTGCCGAACCTGCTGATCATGGACATGAACTACGCCGGCCTCTACGCGCAGGACGCATGGAGGATGAGCGACCGGGTGACGGTCAACCTGGGCGTCCGGTGGGAGCCGTTCCTTGGCCAGCAGATGCTCTATGGCGGCGCCACCAACTTCAACCACGACAACTTCATCAACAACGTGAAGAGCAAGGTGTTCCTGAATGCGCCGGCCGGATTGCTCTATCCCGGGGACGAGGGCTTCCCGGACGGGGCGTCGGGGTACAAGCAGCGGTGGCTCGACTTCTCGCCGCGCGTCGGGCTCGCGTGGGATGTTCGAGGAGATGGACGCCTGGCGTTCCGCGCCTCGTACGGGCTGACCTACGACTTCCCGAGCGGCGACTTCATGAACATCAATGCCTCGGCGCCGCCCTGGGGCAACCGCTCGCTCATCACCACCACGACGTTCGACGACCCGTACGCCATCGTCGGCGGCAATCCCCATCCGATCGCGACCAACGCGAACACCATCTATCCGGCGTTCGGCGCGTTCGGGGTCATGGATCCGAACATCGAGGAGCCGCGCGTGCAGTCGTGGAACGTGACCCTGGAACAGCAGATCTTCGAGAACTGGTCGGTGACAGCGAACTACCTGGGACGCTACTCGGACCATCTGTGGGCCGAAGTCGGCCTCAATCCCGGCGTGTTCCTCGGACTCGGCCCGTGCGTCATCAACGGCGTGTCGTTCACGGTGTGCAGCACGAACGCCAACCTGAATCAGCGGCGGAAGTTCTCGCTGGAAAACTTCCGGCAGGCGGGCGGACTTGGTTTCGTCGACATGCACAACTCCGTGGGGTGGCAGAAGTACCAGGGGCTGCGGCTGACGCTGTCGCGGCGTTCGGCGACCGGGCTGAGCATCAGCGGAAACTACACGCTGAGCGCGTGCCGGGGCACGGCGACGCCTCAGAGCTTCGCCCAGATCGCAAGCGGCTATACGAACCCGGACGACCCCGACATGGATGAAGGGCACTGCGACCAGGACCGCAAGCACGTCGCCAACGGGACGCTGGGGTACCAGACCCCGGAGCTGGATGGCGCGCTGGGCCTGATCGCGTCGAACTGGCGAGTGTCGGGCATCCTGAGCGTGCGGTCGGGCGCGTGGCTCAACATCACGACCGGCGTCGACAACGCGCTGAACGGCCAGATTGGCCAGCGGCCGAACAAGCTGTCGGACGACTTCTACGGCGACAAGACGCTGAACAACTACCTGAATCGGGCGGCCTTCGGCTCGCCTGCGCCGGGCACGTTTGGCGACCTCGAATACCGCGCGGTTGAAGGACCGGGCTACTGGACGATCGACCTGGCGCTCTCGCGCCTGATCCCGTTCGGGAGTACACAGAACGTTGAGATACGGCTCGAGTCGTTCAATCTGACGAACAACTTCAACTGGGGCGCGCCGGCGATCAACCTGAATCAGGCGCAGTTCGGCCGCATCACCACCAACGGCGGCACGCCGCGCATCATGCAGTTCGGGATCAAGTACAGCTTCTAGGCGTGTCACTCACACCTCCTCAATTCGTCAGCGCCGCCGTTCTGTCGGCGGCGCTGATCGTGGGCTGCGGCGGCAGCAGCCCTCCGCCCGCTGAATCGACCCCGCCTGCCGCCGCACCGATCACTGCAGTGCCGGTGACGGGGGGCTGGAAGGCCACTGACGGTATCGCGACGCCCGAGAGCGTCTATGTCGACGAAGGATCCGGCTTCGTCTTCACGTCGCAGATCGATGGCGCCCCTGACGCCCGCGACGGCAATGGACGCATCGCGAAGCTCGCGGGCGATGGCCGTGTCGTGTCGGCGAACTGGGTCACGGGGCTGAACGCGCCGAAGGGGCTTCGCAGCCATGACGGCACACTCTGGGTCGCGGATCTCGACGAGGTTGTCGGGATCGACATTGCCAGCGGCAAGACGACGTCGCGGACGAAGATCGACGGGACCATGTCTCTCAACGATGTTGCCGTCGGCCCGGATGGCACGGTGTACGTCTCCGACCTGGCGGGAAACCGCATCCACGCGATTCGCAATGGGACGGCGACCGTCTTTGCCGAAGGCGAACAGCTCGAATGGCCCAACGGCCTTCTGGTCGACGGCAACCGGCTCGTCGTCGGCGGCTGGGGCAAGCCGAAGGCTGACTTCTCCACCGACGTGCCCGGGCATCTCTTCGCGCTCGATCTGCAGACGAAGCAGAAGACGCTGATCACGCCGAAGCCGTTTGCGAACATCGACGGCCTTGAACGCGATGGGCGCGGCGGCTACATCGTGTCGGATTTCCTCGCCGGCAAGGTGATGCAGGTGTCGGCGGCCGGCGAAGCGCGTCTGCTGCGCCAGTTCATGCCCGGCAGCGCAGACATCGCCTTCGTCCAGGCGGACAACATCCTCATCGTTCCGCATATGAACGAAAACACCATCGCGTCGTACGACCTGTCCGACGTTCTGAAGTAGTGTCCGGCTTCAGCCGGACCTGCGTAGAGGCGGACCTTCAGGTCCGCCTTTTCTGTCGTGGAGGCCGGCCTTAGCCGCCCGACGGCACGGGCATGCCGGGCCGTCTAAGCGTCCTAAGTTAATGGTTAGGGAAAATCGAAAGTAAGGAATCGACCATAACTCGACTCGTTCTGCAGGTGAGGGCTCTTTTCGTGGTCGTGTTTTGCGGCGATGGTATTTCTAAGCCAGCGAGAACGCTGACGGTCCGGCTGAAGCCGGACACTACGACGAACATCGCGTCGTGGGGCGGGCCGGACTGCGCCACCTGCGGAGCATGCCGCTTCACAATCCGGAAATCGCGCGCAGCGAGTCTTCCGCGGCGACTCTTGTCCTTGTGCTCCCGGACGCACGGATCACCACCGAAGGTCCGATTGCGCCTGACAGGCCAGCCGCGAAGTAGCTGATAGTCGCCGCGAGGGCGGAAGGTACCGAGTCGGAGCGCGATTTCCCGGCATGCGGAGCGGGGAGGCGCAGGCCGGCCTGCCCCATGGCGTGATGAGAGGTCCCTGAGCCGGCTAAAGCCGGCACCCACGTCTGCCTTAAAGGCGCGGCGCCAGGGCGGCACGAGCTTCAGCGGAACTCACAACTGGAATGACCTCGAAATCGATGATCTCCTTCCGGTTTGTCATTCACCGATCGAGGAAGTAGCGATCTCCCGACGGCATGAAGTAAGTCCTCAACTCGCGCGAATAGTTGCCTGCCTCAATTCCAACTCAAGCATTGTCGCTTCCGCGCGGGGACGCCCTTAAACACGCTATAGTCACAGTTTGCCCCTGAGCAGGACGACGGGGTTGTACTCATGATTCAGATCCTCGTCGTCGATGATTCTCCGACTATTCGACGCATGGTCAGAGCGGCGCTCGCCGCGCTGCCTCCTCCAGTCGAATTTCTCGAAGCGGCTTCGGGACTCGAAGCGATCGAGCGGCTCGCGCTCGGCGTCGTCGATCTGATCGTCCTCGACCTGAACATGCCCGACATGCACGGCCTGGAAGTGATCGGCTTCGTGCGAGCGCACCAGAAGTACCGCCAGGTGCCGATCCTGGTGCTCACGACGCGCGGCGACGCGCAGAGCCGCCAGGCAGCGCTGCAGGCCGGAGCGAATGCCTACCTGACAAAGCCGTTCGCGCCGCAGGCGCTTGCCAGCGACGCTGCCCTTCTGCTGGCCCCCGTCGCAGGTTCGGGAACGCCGAGCAGATGAACGAATTCTTCGAGAGCTTCCTCGACGATTACTTCGCCGAGTGCGACGAGCATCTGACGACGGTGCGAAGGGGCTTGCTCGCGCTCGAGGGATCGGTCGGCCAGGATCGTCCGGATCCGGTAGTCACCGAGGAACTGTTCCGCAGCTTTCACTCGATCAAGGGCATTTCCGGCATGGTCGAGCATCGCGAAAGCGAACTGCTCGCCCACGAAATGGAAAGCTACCTGCGCGCGATCCGCGAAGGCGACATCCGCCTGGCCACGAGCGGCGTCGACGCCCTGATCGAAGGCGCGCGCTCGCTGGAAGAAGCAATCGCGGCGCGGCGGAACGCCCAGCCGGCACCGGACGTGACCGCCACTCTCGACGCGCTGCGCAGACTGCTGGGAGACGCCCCCGCGGCATCAGGCGATTCGCCTGAGGTCGATCCTGGCCGCGTGGTGGCGGCCGCGCCGGCGGCCTGGGAATGCGTGTTCACGCCGTCTGCGGCGCTGATCGCCCGCGGCGTCAACGTCAACGTCGTGCGCGAACGCCTCCGTCAGGCCGGCGAAGTCATCAGCGGAACGCCACTGGTCACCGAGGGAGGCGCCGTCGCGTTCCGCTTCGTGTTCACCGGCACTCCGGAACAATCCGTGCTCGACGCCTGGCGCGCCGACGGCATGGCGTGCGCTCCTCTCGAAGCAGCCGGACAGATGTCGGCCGGGCTCCACCGCTCTGACGGCGAGAGTGGGCGGCCGATGCGGTCGTCTGCGACGTTGCCGCCCGGCCCCGGCCACTACGTTCGGGTCGATCTGACCCGCCTCGATGAGCTGATGCGGATGATCGGCGACCTGGTGATCCTGCGGGCGCGTCTGGCCGACTCGATCAAGCGCGTGGAACCACATGTGCCGCCTGCCGAATGGCGGGTCATCCAGGAACACGCCGGCGGCATCGAGCGGCAATTACGCGACCTGCGCGAAGGCGTCATGCGTGTGCGGCTGGTCCGCGTCGGCGAGATCTTCAGGCGCATGCCGTTCGTGGTGCGCGACCTCGCGCGCGAAACCGGGCGCAAGGTGCAGATCGAGCTCTCGGGGCAGGAGACCGAGATCGACAAATTCCTGGTCGAGCGGATGATCGACCCGGTTCTGCATCTGGTGCGGAACGCCGTCAGCCACGGCATCGAAAGCGTCGAGGAGCGGATCGCCGCCGGCAAGCCGCCCGAGGGCAGGTTGTCGCTGGCGGCGTCCACGGCCGGCGAAATCGTGACGATCGAAATCGCCGACGACGGCCGGGGCGTGGACGCCGCGCGGGTCATCGCCCGGGCGCAGCGGGCAGGCATTCCAGTGCCAGCCGCCCCTGACGAGAGCGTGCTGCTCGATCTCATCTCCTCGCCGGGCTTCTCCACCCGCGAACAAACCGACCGGGTCAGCGGACGCGGCTTCGGTATGGCGGTCGTGCGCAGCACGGTGCAGGAACTGGGCGGCGTCATCCGCATGATCTCGACGCCCGGTCAGGGCACCAGGTTCCTGATCGACCTTCCGCTGACCCTCGCGATCACCGATGCCCTGCTCGCCCGCGTCGGCGCCCAGACGTTCGCCGTTCCGCAGACGGCGGTCCGCGAGGTGGTCGAAATCGATGCAGCCTCGGTCCGCGACGTCGAGGGCAGTGAAGTGGTGCCCTACCGGGGTACGGCGCTGCCGATCCTCCGCCTCTCATCCGTGCTCGGCATCGCCGGAGCCGGGACCGGGCACCGCCTGCACGCCTTCATTATCGGAACCGGTCCGGCAGCCGTGGGGCTGCTCGCCGATCGCATCCTCGGCCAACGTGAAATCGTCGTCCGGGCAATTGCCGATCCGCTCATCCGCGTACCGGGCGTGTCGGGAGCCACCGATCTGGGTGACGGCCGCGCGGTGCTGATTCTCGATGCCGCCGCGATCGCGCGTGCGGCGAAGAAAAGGGGCGCCGGACCCTTCATCGCTGTCAAGGAGATAGCATGAGCGACAACCGCTCCGATCATTTCATCCTCTTCATCGTCGCCGGCACCACCTACGCCCTGCCCAGCCATGAAGTCGCCCACGTGGAAATGGTTGAACAGATCACCCGCGTGCCGAATGCGCCGCCCTTCGTCGATGGCGTCGTGTTCTCGCGCGGCCAGGTCGTCCCGGCCGTAAATCTGCGCGCGCGCTTCGGGTTCGAACGCGTGCCGGCCGACATCAAGGCTCGCCTGCTCGTCGTACAGAGCGAGGCACGCAGCGTCGGCCTGCTGGTTGACGAGTGCCGCGAGTTCATGATGATTCCCGCCTCCACCATCCATCCGCCCGGCGAGGCCCTGGCCGGAATCGGCGCGCGCTACATCTTCGGTATTGCAACCATCGGCGATCGGCTGATCGTCGTACTCAAGGTCGACGAACTTCTGACAACCGTCGAACCTGTCCTGGCGGCCTAGCAGCAGCCGCGGAGAACGCACCATGGCAACTCAGAAACGCAGCGCAAACGGCCACTCGCGGAACCAGACGTTCGACCCGCGCATCGTCCTCGGCCGCGCCGAGGAGGTGACGGCCTCGGCTGCAAGCATCGCGGAAATCGCCGACCAGGTGTCGAGCGGCGCCGACGTCCAGATGAAATCGCTGGACGATGCGCTCACCGGGCTCACCGGCGTGACGTCGTCGCTGACGACGACCGCCGGCCAGGCCGAAACGGTGGCAGCCGCGAGCGAACAGCTGGTGTCAGGCATCAACGAAATGGCGGCGTCCGTCGAGCAGGTGTCGGCCAACACCGTCAGCCTGAGCACGCTGATCACCCAGACGGCGTCCGCCGTGGAAGAGATGGCATCGTCGATCAAGAGCGTCTCGTCGACGGCGATGTCCATGGCGACCAGCTCCGAAGAGGTGACGACCTCGATCAACGAGGTCGCGGCTTCGATCCGGACCGTGAACCACGACACGGAAAGTCTGGCGTCCTCGGTCGAAGAAACGGCCTCTTCCCTGACCGAGATGTCGGCGTCGGTCCGCAGCGTGTCGGGCAACGCCGACGACCTGGCGGCCGCCGCAGAAGAGACAGCGTCGGGCATGAACGAGATGGCGGCGTCGATCGAGGAAGTCGGAGCGATGACCGAGAACCTCGGCATGATGGTCGAGCAGAATTCGACCGCGCTCGAGCAGGTGGCCAGGTCGGTGCAAAGCGTCGCGCACAGCGGCCGCCAGATCGCGGATCTGGCGATGGGGGCCTCGAGCACCGCCGCGCAAATGGAACGGTCGATCGAATCGGTCGCCACACTGGCGCATCAGACGGAAGAAGCGTCACGCCGCGTGTCGAACGACGCCCAGGAAGGCGGCGCGTCGGTGCAGCGCGCGATCCAGGGCATCGGACGGCTCCGCGAATCGATGACACAGTCATCCACCGTGATGCGCGAGATGGGCAAGCGGACCAACGAGATCGGCTCGATCGTCGACACCATCAATCTGATCGCCGAGCGGACGAACCTGCTGTCGCTGAACGCGTCGATCGAAGCCGCCAGAGCCGGCGACGCCGGCCGCGGCTTCGCCGTCGTCGCAGAGGAGATCCGAAATCTCGCGGATCGGTCCGCCAAGGCCACCGCCGACATCGCGGCGATCATCAAGGGGCTGCAGGAAGTGGCGCAGGAAGCGGTCGCCTCGTCGGCAGAAAACGTCAGGGTCGCCGACGACAGCAACGCCGTCGCCGAGAGCGGCGCCGCCGGGCTGCGGAAGATCCTCGCGGGCATCGGCGACACGGTGACGCTGATCAGCCAGATCGCCGCCGCCACCAACGAGCAGCGCAGCGCTGGCCGCTCAGTCAGCGCCGCCATCGCCGCCACCGCGGACCAGGCAAAACTGATCGCCGCGTCCACGGCGGAGCAGTCCACCGCCGCGACGGCAGTGGTACACGCCACCGGACAGATGCGGAAGATCGCGCAGGAGGTCACCAAAGCGGTCTCGGAGCAGAGCCGGGCGACGCGCGACGTGCTCAAGGCATCCCAGGCCACCTCGAAGCTGGCGGTCTCGGTCCGCCAGGCTACCGCCGAGCAGTCCGGAACGATCACGCAGCTCACTCAAGCCGTGGAGTCGATGCGTCGCGGCGCCGCCACGACGTCGCGGGCAGTCGCAGAACAATCGACGGCTTCGGAGCAGATTGCCAAGGGCGCATCCGAGCTGGCGCGACAGATCGGCGCAGTCAGCAAAGCGATGGCCGAACAGGCAAAGGCCGCAACCGAGCTTACCGGCGCGGCCAGCAACATGCGCACGCAGTCCGAGCAGGCGGCGCGGGCGACGGTCGAGCAGGCGCGCGCGATGCGCGAAATGACCACCGCCGCGCATGCGACGGCACGAGACATCAAGCTGATCACCCATGCCAACCGGACCCAATCCGCGTCGATGGCGCAGGTTTCCAGCCAACTCGCAGACGTGAGGCGCATTACCGAGCGCAATGTCGAGGGCGTCAGGCAGACCCGCGGAGGAACCGCGGCGCTGCTGAAACACGCCGAAGCGCTTACCGGCCTGATGGGAGAAGCCCTCAAGCACGGCCCCAGGAACGGGAACGGCCGCGGCCGCTGATCAGCGGGCGCATGACTCAACCCCCCGGGCTCGGTCTCGTGACGACCGATCGCCAACTCGTCGTCCGAAGCTGGAATGCCTGGCTCGCCGAATCCACCGGCGTCGAGGAAGGGCAGGCACAGGGCCGGCCCTTGCTCGACCTGCTGCCGGCCGAGCGCCGCGATCTCTACCGCGACGTCTTCGCCGAGGTCCTCGGGACCGGCGTTGCACGGGTGCTGGCCCCGGCGTTCCACCATTATCTGATCGCCTGCCCGCCGCGAACGCCGTCGGCGCATTTCGACCACATGCAGCAGCGCGTCACGATCGCTCCGCTGCACGCCGACACTGGCGTAGCGGGGCTGATGGTCACGATCGAAGACGTCACCGAGCGGCTCGATGAGGACCGAACCAGAGCGGCCCGTCTCGAACAAGGGGCTGCGACCGACGACGCCCTCCCCGCCGTGGGCGCGACCGACTGGCGGCTGCGCGGCGCGGCCGTCCGGGTACTGCGTCAATCGGCGTCACGCGAAGAAATCGCGCACTTGCTCGGGAGCCTGCAACGCGAACATCACGATCTGAACCTGCTCAGCAGTGCGCTGCAGGTGCTCATCGCTGCCGGCCGGGAGGTAGTGACGCCGCTCGTTGCGCTGCTGTCTGATCGCAACCCCGACCTGCGGATGCACGCGGCACTGGCGCTCGGTCAGCTGCAGGCCGCCGAGGCGCAGCCGGCCCTGATCGCCGCGCTCGACGACACCGATGCGAACGTGCGCTTCCACGCCATCGAAGCGTTGGGACGCTCGCCGACGCCGGAGGCGGTCGAGCCGCTGGCGCGGATCGCTGCGTCGGGTGATTTCTTCCTTGCCTTTCCCGCGGTCGATGCCCTCGCCCGTACCGACGATGCGCGGGTCACTCCGAGCCTGTTGAGCCTGCTGTCGAACGACTTGCTGCGCCCGGCGGTGGTGGACGCGCTCGCGGCGCTTGGCGACGAAGACTGCGTCTCGCCGCTTGCCGGGCTGCTGAATACCGGCGCCGGAGAGCCGGGGCCGATTGCCGCCGCGCTGACACAAATCCGCGGCCGCTACGACGACACATATGCCGCCGGCGACCACATCGTCGCCCTCGCGCGCGAAGCCATCAACGCGGACGGCATCGACCGGCTGGTGTCCGCCGTCCGTGCGCGCATGACACCGGTCGGGCCGCTCGTCGCCCTGCTCGGATGGACGGGCACGCCGGGTATCAATGCGGTGGTGTCGCTGGTCGGCGAATCAGGGGTACAGGCGGAAACGACCGAAGCGGTGCTGAAAGCGGGACGGGACGCGGTCAAGCCGCTCATCGCTGTCGCCTCGCATGGGGAGCGCGCGGCGCGAATTGCCGCGGTTGCGTTGCTCGGTCGGATCGGCGACCGGGACGCGGTGCCGCCGTTGGCGGAGTTGCTGGACTCGACTGATGCCGAGCTCGTGGCTGCAGCCGCCGCCGCGCTTGGGATGCTCTCGGATGCGCATCCGCTCGACCGACTCATCCTCCTTTTCGGCCATGAGCACGCAGCGGTCAGGCAAGCGGCAATTGCTGCCGTGAATTCGCTCGGAGGCGACGCCACAGCCGCTCGCGTGCGCGAGCGGTTGCGCGACCCGGACCCTCACGTCCGGGAGTGCTCGATTCGCGTTGCGGGGTACTTTGGCTTCGACGACTGTGTGCCGAGGGTCCTCGAGGCGCTGGACGCGCCGGAGGAAGAGGTGCGACGGGCCGCGATCGAACAGCTCCCGGTGATTGGCGCGGCCCGGGCGCTGGAGCGCCTCGCGACCGCGCTGAGCGCCGAAACCCCGAGGAACCGCGCCGCAGCCGCCCATGCCGCGCGCACAGCGGACGAGTCCGTGCTCGACGCCCCTTTGCTCAACGCCCTTGGTGACGAAGACGCCTGGGTTCGCTACTTTGCCGCGAAGAGCCTCGGGCAGCGTCGCCGGTCGCCAGCGGAAGCTGCGGACCTGCTGGCAGGCCTCGCACTGGCCGACGGCGCGCCTCAGGTCCGCATCGCCGCCATTGAGGCGCTCGGGATCATCGATGCGAACACCGCCCTTCCGATCGCCGCGCAGCTGCTGACGCAGGCGGACGAGGACGTCGCCGGCGCGGCGCTCACGGCAATGTCCGCCGCTTCCGGCGGGCAGGCGGACGAGCTCATCGCGCAGGCGGTCCGGTCCGGCACCCCTTCGCTGCGGGCCTGTGCGATCCAGGCACTGGCGGCCCGCCGCACGCCCGCCGCGGTCGATGCGCTGGCGTGGGCGGCCCGCATGACCGACCATCGCGACGAGGCGGCAAAGGCGGTCGAGGGCCTGGGGACGGTCGCCGCCGCGAACAGCGGCGAGGCACGCACAGCGGCCATCGCCGCCCTGATCGATCTGAGCGCCGATCCTGGCCGTCGCGAGGCCGCGGTCGCCCAGCTCGCGCGGGTGCCGGCTGAGGGAGTCTCCGAGGTTGCGCGGGCGCTGACGGCGCCAGCGCCCGGTATCCGCCTGGCAGCGGTGGACGCCCTTGCGCGAATGCGGCATCCGCGCGCCTCCGCAGCGCTGGCCGCCGCCCTGAACGATCCCGACCCATCGGTGCGCGCCGCCGCCGTGGTCGCCTTCGGCCGTCTCGGCACACCGTCAGTTTCGCCAGCGATCGCCGTCCTGGGCGAACAAGATCCGGACCTCGCCGTCAGACGCCACGCGACCGCGGTCTGCCACCGCCACGGGTGGGGACGATGAGCTTCTCCGCCCCGGCTCGCGTATTGCCGGCGAATGCGCTCACCGCTGTTCGCATTCCTGAACGCACGTTGCCGTTGATTCGCGACCTCGTCCACGAACGCACCGGCCTCCACCATGACGATGGCCGGCTCGATGTGATCGCCGATCGGCTGGCGCCGCTGGCCACCGCCAGGGGGTTCGACTCGCTCCTGGACTACTACTATTTGCTCAAGTACGACCGAGACGCGGACGACGAATGGGTGCGCGCCGTCGACGCGCTGTCGGTCAAGGAAACCTACTTCTGGCGTGAATTCGACCAGGTGCGGGCGCTCAGCAACGCGATCCTGCCGCGCCTCGTGCGGCTGCATCGCCGTCCGATCCGCATCTGGAGCGTGCCCTGCGCCACCGGCGAAGAGCCGCTGTCGCTGGCCATCGCGCTGACCGAGGCCGGTTGGTTCGGGCGCGCGGCGATCGAACTTCACGCCGCGGACGCGAGCGGCGCCGCGCTGGCGCGCGCGCGATTGGGACGGTTTGGCCCCAGAGCCTTCCGCCAGCTTCCGGGCGAGCTCCAGGAGCGCTACTTCGAGCACGACGTGCAGGCCGGCGAGTGGGTGATTCGCGCGGCGATTCACGAGCGCGTGGCGTCGTGGACGCGAATCAATGTCATGCAGCCGGCGGAACTCCAGGCGCTGCAGGGCGCCGACGTCGTGTTCTGCCGGAACCTGTTCATTTATTTTCAGGAAGGCAACGTCCGCCGGGTGGTCACCGATCTTGCAAGCCTGATGTCGTCTCCAGGTTATCTCTGCGTTGGAGCGGCCGAATCGCTGCTGCGGCTGGCGACGCCTTTTGATCTGCAGGACGTCGAGGGGGCATACGTGTACGTGAAGTCATGAGTGGAGTCATCAAGGTTCTCGTCGTCGACGATTCGGCGTACGTCCGCAAGGTGGTCGCCCAGATGCTGTCGCGCAGCCCGTTCATCGAAGTAGCCGGGACAGCGCGGGACGGTCAGGAGGCGCTCGACCTGGCCGACGAAATCCGGCCCGACGTCATCACCTGCGATCTGAACATGCCGGAAATGGGAGGCGTCGACTTCGTCCAGGAACAGATGTCACGCCGGCCGGTGCCGATCATCATCATCAGCGTGGCCAACGGCGTCGGCGAGCAGGTGCTGGCCGCGCTTGACGCCGGCGCGATCGACTTCCTCCAGAAGCCGACGGCGCTCGCCAGTGACCGGCTGCTCGATATGGGCGACGAGCTCGTGCAAAAGGTCAAAGCGGCCGCCGAGGCGCCGATGCATCTGGCGGAGCCGGCGGCCCTCGGCGTCGCCGCTGCGCCGCTGCCAGCGACGATCAGGCCTGCGGGGAGCGGCGCGGTGGACGTCGTCGTCATCGGAATTTCGACCGGTGGCCCACAGGCGCTGAAGGTGCTGATCCCGCGGCTGCCGCAGGACTTCCCTGTCCCGGTGTGTATGGTGCTGCACATGCCGCCCGGCTATACCGAGCTGTACGCGGCCAAGCTCGACCAGATGACGCCGCTGAGGGTCAAAGAAGCGGCTGAAGGGGATGAACTCGTGCCGGGGCTTGCGCTACTGGCTCCGGCGGGGCGCCATCTCACCTTCAGGCGTCGCGGCGCCCGCGTCGTCTGCCACCTCGACGTCCGTCCGCTCGACACCCTGCACCGGCCGTCGGTGGACGTGATGTTCCAGTCGGCCGCCGAAATATTCGGCGCGCGCACGCTGGGCGTGGTCATGACCGGCATGGGCTCGGATGGCCGCGATGGGTCCGCCTGGATCAAGGGTGCAGGCGGAAGAATCCTGACTGAAGCAGAGTCCAGTTGCGTCGTCTACGGTATGCCCCGATCGGTATCGGAAGCGGGACTGAGCGACGCCGCCGTTCCGCTCGCGGAGATGGCTGAGGCGATTCTGGAGTGGATATGAGCGGAAAGATCCTCGTCGTCGATGATTCGGGTCTGGCACGCCGCCGGCTCCGCGGCATTCTGGAGGAAGCGGGCTACGAAGTGCTCGAAGCCGAAGACGGAATGGCCGCGCTCGAGCGCTACCACGTCGACCGGCCTGATCTCGTCGTGCTGGATCTGGTTATGAAAGGAATGTACGGCATGGACGTCCTGGTAAGCCTGCGTGAGATGGACAGCCTGGCACGAGTCATCGTCGCCTCAGCCGATGTCCAGGCGTCCTCGCACGAGATGGCCGCCCAGGCCGGCGCGCTCGGTTTCGTGACGAAGCCGATCGACGCCGACGAGTTGCTGTCGCTGGTTCGCTCGACTCTTGGAGCGGCACAATGACCCTCACCGAAACTCAGCGTGACGCGCTGGTCGAGCTGCTGAACATCGGCTTCGGCCGCGCCGGCGCGTCGCTGTCGAAGCTCACAGGCCAGCGCATCCTGCTGGATGTTCCAGTCGTGGACATTCACCCGGTCGCTCAGCTCAACGCCTCCCTCCGTAAGGTGGGCGTGGGAAACGTCGCCAGCGTCCACCAGGTCTTCAGCGGCCCGGTCGCCGGCGACGCGCTGCTGATTCTCGACCCGACCGCAGCGTCGACGCTGAAGGAGCTGCTGACCGACGAGCCGGCGCTCCCGCTCGAGCTGGACGCCTCCTCGCGAGAAGTGCTCACCGAAGTCGGCAACATCCTGCTCAACGCGTGCATCGGCACATTCGGCAATCTTCTCAAGGTGCCGATGTCGTTCGCCGTGCCCGACATCGACGTCGCCAGCCTGCGCAGCGTCGTCGAGAAGCTGATCGCCGACGGCGACGCGATGCGCTACGCCCTGGTGGTGACTGCCGGTTTCAGACTGCGCGACGCCGCGGTGACCGGCTATGTCGTGATCGTGTTGACCGTGCAGTCGTTGACCACGCTGCTGCTTGCCGTTGAAGACTGGGTGCTGCGGGAGGAACGGCTGACATGACCGCCCCGATCGACGAGACCGCCACCGTCGAATCGGCGATGCTGCAGTGGGCGCAGAACCATGGCGACCGCGGAGTGTTCACGACCGACACCAGCCTGCGGATCCGAAGCTGGAACTCGTGGCTGGCGGTGGCGACCGGGCTGCCGGCTGCGACAGCGATTGGCCAGCCGTTGATGGAACTGTGTCCGTCGCTGGTGGAGCGAGGCCTGGACCTGGCCTACAAGGAAGCGCTGTCCGGGCAGGTCAAGATGCTCTCTCATTCCCTGCATCGGGTCGTCCTGCCCTCCGCATCCCGCGAATCGGGCGGGGAACAGATGCCGCAGCGCGGACAGATTAGCCCGCTCGCCGACAAGGGCCGGATCGTCGGCACGCTGACGATTGTCGAAGACGTCAGCGAGCGCGTCGCGACCGAACGCGAGCTGCGG
>Ga0075418_10001661_pt1 | contig 25333 bp, 13 predicted proteins | sample SoiMetdeltSBSDD2_FD_81776 | JGI IMG/M metagenome (GOLD analysis project Ga0075418, IMG submission 81776) | Bulk soil microbial communities from a Populus tree surrounding site in Tennessee, USA - Soil MetaG P. deltoides SBSDD2 | ecosystem: Environmental > Terrestrial > Soil > Tree plantation...
CCCGCGGGGGCGCCGGACGATCCGTCGTGTGCACGACGCAACGCAACCGCGGCCGCGGCGGGTCCGTCTCGAGGTCCATCTCGAGCACGGTTCCTCTGGCCGGCAGGGTGGAACAGACGAACGGCAAGCGCATGCGTCCGAGCCGCACTTCGCCGCGCACCTCGCCGGTCCACGCCACCGGACCGACCTCGATGCCGCGGCACGTCACCGGTTGCAGCAGTTGCCGGATCGACTGCGGCACATCCTGCTCCGGACGTGTCCCCCAAAGTGGGTAGTCGACGGGCGCCGACAACCACGCCGCATCCAGCGGCACCGGCGTCGGCACGCCGTGCCGCAGGAACCGCAAACGAAAGGTCACGCACGGCGGCAGATGCATGCGCCAGAGGTTCTCCCGACCGCCACCGGCGACCCGAGCCCGAACATCGGCCGGGCCGACCCAATGGGCCGGCAGGAACCCTTCCTCGTCGGCCCGCGGCGCGGGATGCGGGAGCGATCCCGACGGCGCGAACCGGGCCACGCCGAAGTCGTCGGTCACGACGGTCTCGCCGGTTCGCTTCCGGAACACCGCGAAGCCCGCCACGGCCTTGCCGTCGACGTCGACGACGTGCACGGCGCGATTCTCGCACCGCTGTACCAGCAGCACCCGCACGCCATCCTCCTGCAGCTCCTTCACGAGTTGGAACCCGGGCCCCATCTCCAGCGGCGCGGTCCCATCCGCCGCTTCGAATTCGAGGCGGCCCTCCGGATCGGAGCGCACGACGCGCGGCGCCGTCGGCCGACGCCCGAACCGACGCAGCCAGCCGTCGACCAGGTGCGGTTCCTCCCGCGCCGCGCGCCCGAGGTGGATCGGGACCCCCGGCAACGCGATCCCGGTGCCGGCTTCGCGCACCACGACACGCTGGCGTGCCGGTTGCGGGTCGTTCGACTCCCGCTGCTGGGCGAGCACCGAACACACGACGAGCAGGAACGGCGCCGTTCGCAGGACCAGGAGCGAGCACCCCATTCCCGCACGATAGCCGCTGGCTCCCGGATGTGTGGCAGGCGGTCAGTATCCGGAGCTGCGCTGCGATCCGCCGATTCTCGGCACCACCGTCGATCTCGAAATCACGTACGGGATGCCAAACTGGCCTGGCGCGCTGCTCGCGAGCCTGGGCCCGCCGGTGCGCTGCTGCTGTGGCCCGGTTGTCGCGCGCACGTCGATCTCAACACGATGATGGTGTTGGGGGCTGCGTGCCGGCCGGACCCGGCTGCCTTGGCGCCGACGCGCAGAGGGCGTCATCGACGCGAGCGAGTGTGCCGATCAGGAGATGCGGCGACTGCTACAGCCAGCCGATGGTCAGTTGCAGCGTGTTCGTCGCCGTGATCGCGATGACGTTCCAACAGCGCGTCCACTTCGAATGGGATCAGCTGCTGGTGCACCACCTGACCGATGACCGCAGTCGTGTTCGGCAACGGGACCTGCACCTCCGCGGCGCCCGCGCTGGCGAACACGAATTCGAGCAGGTCGGGCGCAACGAGCAGGTTGCACCCCGGCTGGTCCTGCGGCAGCAGGAGCGACAGTTTGCGAGCAGGGCGAAGCGACCCGAGGATGGAGGTCTTGTGCAGCACGACGGGCTGTGGCGTAGTTGCGGCAATGCCATCTTCCTCACCACCCACCGGTTGGCGCATTCTCGGTTTCGGCAAGCACCCGGAGGTCGCGGCCGCCGTCCAAGCGAAGCTGCGTGCACTCGGCTTCCAGTCGACCGCGTTTGCGCTCACGAACGACGAGGCCGGGGACGCGCGGTTTGATCGCGGAACTGAAGCAAGCCGAGTACGACGGCGTGGCGATCGGCGGCTACATCAATGGACAGGACGCCGTGAACTCGCCCGCCACGGCCGAGACCACCTTCTGGTTCAACCGCGTCCTCAACATCATCCACGCGAACGCACCGCGCGCGAAGGTCATCCTCGTGCGCATCCCGAGGACGCGCTGCCGGCGATCGAACGAGTGCTCGGGAAGAGCCCGCCGAAGTAATCGATCCAGTCGGCGCGCACGTGGCGCCGGGCCGCGGTCGCCGCAGGCAGAGTCCGATCGCACCCAGGACGATCGCCGGCAACCACAACCACACGAACTCGCTGGCCAGCACCTCGACGCCCCAAGCCGAGAAGAACGCGCGGATGCCGAGCGGCGCGACCTCGATGGGCTGCCACGGCCAGAACCACCGCTCGTCGGTGAACGGCCACAGCAGCGCGATGCCGTGGCCGCCGTTGGTCGCCATGTCGACGACGCCGTGCGAGGCGCACGCCGCGAACAGGAACGCGGCGACGCGCGCCTTCGGCACGCCGCTGCGCGCGGCCAGCCGCGGCGTCAGCAGCGCGGCGACGACGCCCGCGCACAGCAGCGAGTGCGTGCAGCCGCGGTGGCCGCACCATGCCTCGTAGGGCACGCCGGAGAAGTAGCCGAACGCGTCGAGGTCGGGAGCTGCCGACAGCAGCGAGGCGGCGACCAGCAACGATCGGCGCCGCAGCGACGGGAACCAGCAGGCGATCGCCAGCGGCACCGCGGGGTGGGAGAAGCAGGTTGCCATCGGCATGCTTGGACGGCGATGGCGATGCCGTCTTCCGGACGGCGGAGGCGAGCGCGACGACGGCGGTTCCGCGGCCCGGCCCGCCACCCCACCACGCCGCTGGGAGTGCGGATCACTTCGTCCCTTGATCAGGAACATTGCTCGTTGCGTTCGCTCGCGCGGCCGAGAGCTACAAGGCACCCTCGCGCGCCCGCCTCGTCTTCGAGCAGATCCTCGAGCACTACGACAACCAGAATGCCGCCGCGATCACCGGCCTCGGCTACCAGCGCGTGAAGGGCGCCGGCGACCGGCGTGTTCGCGCCCGGCCCGAACCTACTCGGGGCGCGCGCGATGCACACCTCCACCACGCTGACGAACGGCCAGGTGCTGATCGCCGGCGGCTTCGCGATCACGATCGATCCGACGACCTCGGCGTTCGCGCTGAGCGCCTCGGCCTCGGCCGATGTCTTCACGCAGGGTCCGAACACGGTCACGCCAACCGGTTCGATGGCCGCACCGCGCATGTTCCCGACGACGGTGGTCCTGCCCGACGGCACGGTGATGGTCGTCGGCGGCGGCCCCGCGAACGCCGAGATCTGGCAGCGCTGAGTGCGCACTAGCCGGCTGGCCCGCGCCCGCCGGCTGCCCGCTCGAGGGCACTCGCGATCAGCAGAAGTTCGCGAAGTTGACGCCGTTGCGCGACGCAGCGGACAGCAGTTGCCAGTCGTGGCCGCCATTCGCGAGGACCGCGTGGGCCTGCATCCCTTGCCGGCGGCATGCGAGCGGTGATAATCGTGCCATGGAAAGCAGGAGCCCGAGGAGACGCCTGATCCTCGTCTGCGCATGCGCATTGGCGGGCAGCATCGCGGCAGCGCAACAGGCACCGGCCAATCCGCAGGATCCAGCGGCATTGGCCGCGTCGCCGCACGACCGCGTCGTGAACCTCGAGATCACCGCGAAGGATCCCGTCTTCGAGGGGCACGGCCACGGCGTCGCGGTCGAACACGCGCCCGACTTCCGCGGCTTGCTGCACGTCTGGACGCGCGTCGACGGCGACTTCGACACGCGCCTGCGCGTCGTTGCAAACGGCGCCAAGACCTTCGAGGACGACGACTCCGGCGGCAAACCGACGCCGTATCGGTGCCTGAGCGTCGCACCCGGGACGCAACTCGTCATCACCGTCATGGCGGCACGGCCCGGCGACACGGGCCGAGTCGAACTGCGCATGCTCGCCGCCCCCGAGACCGAAGCGACGCTCGCCGCTTCCAAGCAGGCGGAAGAGGAGATCGCGGCGATCCGCAAGCTGCGCGAGCAGGGCGACTCCGAATTGGCGATCGAGCGCGCGGTCGCCCTCGGCGAGCTGCTGCTCACGACTGCGGACTGTGCCATGAGCACCGAACTCGACGATCGGCGTTGGCAGGCACAGAACGAGTGCCAGCTGCTCGGCCTGCTGCAGCCCACCGAACGCCTGCGTCGCCTCATCGTCATCCACTGCGAACGCACGCTGCCGGACACGCACCTCGGGCTGTTGAAGGCGCAGACGAACCTCGCCGCGTCGGTGCGCAAGCTCGGCAATCCGCAGGAAGCGTGCCGGATCCTCGAGCGCGTACTCGCAGCCGCCAGGCGCACGCTGACCGACGACCACGGGGTGATGCAAGGCACCCTGCTCAACCTCGGCGTGGCCCGGAGCGACATCGGCGACCTGCAGGGCGCCCGCGAGGTGAGGGAGCAATTGCTGGCCATCCGGACGCGGCTGCTGCCTTCCGAGGACGAGCTCGTGCTGGACGCCCGCAGCGCTCTCGCCTCGACGCTGAACGACCTCGGAGACCTCGAAGGCGCGCGCGAGATGCAGGAGCAGGTGCTCGAAGTGTGCGCGCGCACGCTCGAGCCCGACAACGAGACCCGGCTCAATGCGCAGATGAACCTGGCCAACACGTTGACCCGGATCGGCGACCTCGTGCGCGCGCGCGCCCTCAAGGAACACGTGCTCGAGGTCGAGTCGCGCCTGCCCCGGACCACGGTGGTCGACCTCGGCATGACCAAACTCAATCTCGCCGCGACGCTGCACAAGCTCGGCGATCACACGGCAGCCCTCGCGCTGCTCGACAGCGCGCTGGCCGCGCTCGACGGCGTCGTGCCCCCCGATCACCTGATCGTGCTGAACCTCCAGCAGAACCTCGCTGTCCAGCACAGGGCTCTTGGCGACTACCGACGCGCCCAGGATCTCCTGGAGCGGGTACTCGCCGGTTTTTCCGTGACCCTGCCGCAGGACACTCGTCAGGCAGCCGGTGCGCGGCTGAACTTTGTCGCCATCATGATCAAGTCGGGCGACGTGGCGCAAGCGCGGACTCTGGCCGAGCAGGCGCTCGCGGCGCTGGCAACGCTGCCTGAGCGGAATCCCGACCTGCAGACCGCGCGCGAGACCCTGGCTGCCGTGCTGTCGCAGCAGGGCGACCTCGAGGGTGCGTACGCACTCGACGAACAGGTGCTCGCGGCGCGCCTGCACATCCTGCCCGACGAGCACGAGGACGTGCAGACGGCGCGGTGCAACCTCGCGCGCACGATCACCGCCAAGGCCAGGGTCCTGCTCGACGAGGGGCAGGGCCGGACCGGCATCGCCGAACGGCAGCGGCGCCACGGCGAACTCGTCGCGGCGATGGCGCGCGGACTCCAGCGCCGTCTGCAGCTCGCCATCCTGTCCAGCTCGAGCCGCGGCGCCGAGGAGAGCTGCGCGAGCCTCGGTGAAAACCTCGATCGGCTGTTGTCGTTCGCCGCCGGCTACGGCGTGTTCGCCAGTGATCCGGCACTCGAGCGCGCGGCGTTCGCCGCCGTCGAGACTTCGCGCGGTGCCGCGCTGGCCAGCAAGTGGTTCCAGCACGTGGCGCTGCACGACGCGCGCTACGCCGCGTGCCGGCAGCGGCTCGCGGCAGCGAGCTGCGAACTCACCCGCATCGCCCAGGGTAGCGGCGACCCCGAACAGGTCGGCGCCACGGTTGCGCGCCGCGACCAGGCCGAGCAAGAACTCGCCGAGCTCGCGCGAACCTCCGGCGACCGCGCCGGCAGCAGCGCGATCGATCTCGACGCCCTGGCGGCCAGGTTGGCGCCGGGCGAGGCCGTGGTCGCATGGCGGCGCTACCAGCGCCGCACGCTGCCGCCGGGCGCGCGGCTCGACGCGGAGACCGAGAGCCTGTGCGCCTTCGTGCTGCGCGCCGAAGGCAAGCTGCAGCGCTTCGAGCTCGGCGGACTCGCGACCGTCGAGAAGGCCGCGCGCGAATGGCGCAACCTGCTCGGCGCTCCACTGGACCGCGGCCGGCCGGCCGCGCCCGCAGCCGACCGGTCGCAGTGGCTGCAGTCCACCGGCGACGCGCTGCGCCAGCTGATCCTCGACCCGTTGCTGCCGGCGATCCGCGACGCCGAGCGGCTCGTGCTGCTGCCGGATGCCGTGCTGCACGCGGTGCCGATCGACGCGCTGCCACTCGCCGGGCCCGCCACCGCGGGAGCCGAAGCCGCGCCCACCGCTGCCGCACCGCGCCTGTGCGGCGACCAGTGGACCATGCAGGTGCAGTTGTCGCTGCACGCGCCCGCGCCGTCCGTGCCGCGCACCGACGCTCCACTCCTGCTCGCGCTCGGCGGGGCCGCGTTCAACTCCGAGCCGCTCGCGCACGACGCCGACGAGGGCAAGGCCGCCGACCCGCAACCGACCGCGGGGGCCGCGATCTTGCGCGACAGCCCGTGGGAACGCGGCTTCGAGCCGCTGCCCGACAGCGCCGTCGAGGCGCGCCGGCTCGCAGCGTTGGCGCAGGAAGCCTTCGGCGAATCGGTCCGCACGCTCGTGCTCGACAAGCGCAAGGCCAGCCGCGAGTCGGTCGTGCGGTGGGCGCCGGAGGCGCGCTGGCTGCACCTCGCGACGCACGGTTGGTTCGCACCGGAGTCGATCCGCTCGTGGGGTTCCACCGCACCTGCCGAGCTGCTCGGCGGAGCCGTCGACAGCGTGCAGCGCATCCGCGGCATGAGCCCGATGCTGCTGTGCGGCCTCGCGTTCGCCGGCGCCAACCTGCCGGCCGACGCGACCGGTCGTTACAAGGGCCTGATCACCGCCGAGGAGATCGCCGGTTGGGACCTGTCCGGCTGCGAGCTGGCGGTATTGTCCGCGTGCGACACCAACGTCGGCGACCGCCGCGCGGGACAGGGCGTGGCCAGCCTGCAGAAGGCGCTGCACATGGCCGGCGCACGCACCGTGGTCACGAGCCTCTGGAAGGTCGCGGACGAGGCGACCAAGAACCTGATGCTCGACTTCTACCGGCGCCTGTGGGTCGAGAAGAAGCCCAAGCACCAGGCGCTGTGGGAAGCGAAGATGCGCCTGCGCAACGCCGTCGACGAACAGGGCAAACCGCTCTACACGCCGCGCGACTGGGCCGGCTGGGTGTTGACCGGCGTCCCGGACTGACAGTCCAGGGCACCAGGTGCGTCGCATCTGCGCACAGCACAGCTCGAGAACTTCGGCGAGCTCAAGCCGCTGCCCGGCACGCGGATCGAGGTCGAGGCCGCCGCGAACGCGTTCAAGAAGGAACGCGTGCAGGTGCTGCTCGGCGCCGACGCGCCCGAGGCGCAGCTGTTCCACGCTGCCTCGAAGGGCGCGTTCGTGCACCTCGCGACGCACGGGCTCGCGCAGGAGTACGAGGGCCAGAGCTTCAGCGCGCTGGCGCTGACGATGCCGGCACAGCGCAGCGACGCCGACAACGGCTTCCTGACGCTCGAGGATCTGCTGGCGCGCTGGCGCGACCGCCTGTCCAGCTGCCGCATGATCGTGTTGTCGGCGTGCCGCACGGCGATCGGCGCAGGCCAGCGTGACGAAGCACCGCACGCGCTGCCGCTCGGGTTCCTGTATGCGGGTGCGAGCTCGGTCATCGCGAGTCTCTGGAGCGTGCAGGACCAGGCGACCGCGGAGCTCATGAGCGACTTCTACCGGCGGCTGCAGCAGGCCGGGCCCGACGCGGATCGGCTGCTGCTGTTCACCGAGGCGAGGAAGGCGCTCGCGAAGAAGCACCCCGATCCGTTCTTCTGGGCGCCGTTCCTCTACTACGGCAGCCCGGAGTAGCGCCGCTCAGGGCGTGACGGTGATGACGTAGGTCATGTCGGCCGAGATGTCGAACGGCTCGGGACCGAAGATCCCCGCCTCGAAGTGGAAGCCGCCCGTGTAGTGCAACACGTGTTGGCCGACGCTCAGCGGCCTGAGGAACAGGTAATAGCCGTCCGCCACCGCCGTGCCGGTCCCACCCGGCGCCGGGCTGAAGATCCACGGGTCGGGAGCCGTGAAGGAGAACTGCGGCGACTCGAAGCGGTACGCAGCATGGTTGACTGTCTGCCCGTCGAGCGTGCAGGTGAGACCGACGATGCGGTCGGCCTGGAAGTTCGCGATGTCACGCTGTTCTGCCTCGGTCGCCGCACCCTCGAGGCTCGACATCTCGCCGGTCAAGGTGCCGACGAACAGGGCCTTGCCCTTCGGAACCGTGATGTTGCGCGTCAGCGGCGTCGGCGTCGCCGTTCCGAACTGCACTGGCGTGGCCAGGAACCAGACGTTGCCGGACTGGTTCGAGGTGACGTTGAAGTTGACGCCATCGATGCTGGGGTGGCCGAACAGAGGATGCTCCATGTTCCACGTCCACCACTCGGCCGACCACCCGGCGTAGTCGAGGCCGTACGGACTGGAATTGACGGGGAAGATGCCGGGGTCGGCCGCCGACTGCGACGGGAACAGGGCGAGCAGGGCGCCCGCTGCGAGGGACTTGAAGGCTGAGAGGGTCATTCGAGGCTCCTTGTCGTGATAGGGGGTTCGGCGGACATCCGGGCGATGGCCGCTGTCTCGACTCAGAAGCGCCGGCGAACCGCTTCACGGAACGACAATCTGTGGAACCGCACGGCCCCGACGCCGCGGGGGTGGGCATTCGCTGCCCGGCAGATAGCATCGCCCCACCATGCCGACCGATTCGTTGCGCCAGACCATGGTCCAGGTCCGCGCCGCCAATGCCGGCGACCGGGACGCGCTGAACGACCTGTTGTCGCGCTACCTGCCTTGGATCCGCAAGGCGGTCGCCCGGCAGATGGGCCGCAAGCTGCGGGATCTCGATACGGCCGACGAAGTCGTCCAGGAGTCGCTGCTCGACGCGTTCCGGGCGATCTCGAGGTTCGAGGACCGGACCGAGCACGGCTTCCGGCGGTGGCTCGCGCGGATCGTGCTCAACAACATCCGCGACAACTCGCGGCGGCGATCGCGCGAGCCGGGGGCGGGCTCGGCGACGGCCGCGCCGCCGAGCGCCAGTTCGATCGCCGCACGCGATCCGCGTCCGAGCCAGATCGCGTCGGCCAACGAGCTCGAGCAGCGCTTCGACGGGGCCTTGTCGAAGCTGCCGCCGCTGCACCGCGAGATCGTGCAGTTGCGCGACCGCGATGGGCTCGACGACGACGCGATCGCCGCGAAGCTCGGCTACAAGAACGCCGACACCGTGCGGGCCCTCTACAACCGCGCGAGACGCAGCCTGCGCCAACGGCTCGACGACGCGACGCGCGAGAGCGGCGCTGTGGGCGGCGCCGATCGCTGATCGGCGTGTCCAGCGGCGCCGGGCGTCGTGTCGGTGCACGCGCCTGCGTCTTGCTGGCAATCCCGCGCAGGATGCCGAGAATGTTGCTCCGGCGCGGGCAGGTCCGCCGCTTGGAAGGCAGTGTGAGCACCCGGCTGCCCGCCACGATGTAACCCATGGATTCCTGTCGAGACCGGTTCGACGAATTCCTGCGCGCGTTCTGGCAGGACTTCGACGACGGCGCGCTGCAGCCGCTGCAGGAGTACGTCCAGCGATTTCCCGAACTCGCCGCCGAGGTCCGTGCCGAATACGACGACGCGACCGCGCGGCCGATGGATCGCGTGGCCGGGGATCCAGCCGCCGGCCACGGTGCCCGCCGCCGGTTGATCGTCGGCCGCTACTGCGTGCGGCGGCGCCTGGCGCGCGGCGGCATGGGGCTCCTGCTGCTCGCCGACGATCCGGAACTCGGCCGGCCTGTCGTGCTCAAGACCGTGCGCGGGCGCCGCTCCGTCAGCGCCGCCGACATCGACCGGTTGCGACAGGAGGCGCGGCTGACCGGCCGACTCGATCACGAGAGCATCTGTCCGGTTCTCGACGTCATCAGCGACCGCGGACGCCTGTTCCTCGTGATGCCCTACGTCGAAGGCGACGACCTCTCGGTCTGGCTCGAACGCGCGCGGACCGCCGCGCCCGTGGCCGGCGACGACTGTCCGCTGTCGGCGTGGGCGCGCACGGGCGACCTGCGGCCCGTCCTGCGCCTCGTCGAGCTCGCGGCGCGGGCCGTCCACGTGGCGCACGAAGGCGGCGTGATCCACCGCGACCTGAAGCTCGCCAACATCAAGGTGCGGCCCGACGGCACGCCAGTAGTGCTCGACTTCGGCCTCGCATTCGACATCTCGCTCGATCGGCGTCAGCGGCTGACGGCGGAGGGGGCAGTGCTGGGCTCGCCGCATTCGATGGCCCCGGAGCAGATCGAAGGCCGCCTCGATCGCATCGACAGACGCACAGACGTGTACGCGCTCGGCGTGATCCTCTATGAACTGCTCACGCTGAAGCCGCCGTTCGAAGGCGAGACCCGCAATCAGCTGCTGCAGCGCGTGCTGCGCGGCGAGCCGACGCCGCCCGACCGCGTGCGCCCCGCCGTGCCGCGCGATGTAGCAGCAGTGTGCTTGAAGGCGATGGCTCTCGAACGCCACGAGCGCTACAGCACCGCGCTCGAGCTCGCCGCGGATCTCGAGAGCGTGCGCACGCTGCGGTCGCCGGTCGCGCGCCCGAGCAAGTCGCAGTGGCTGTGGCGGCGCGTGCGACGCAATCCGGTGGCCAGCGCCGCGACCATAGCAGTCGTGCTGCTCGCCGTAGCGTCGGTGTCGCTCTGGTGGGGATCGCGAAATTGGGAAGCGCGCGCCGCGGCCGCCATCGCGGCGCTGCGCATCATCGTGGTCGTGCAGAGTGGTGGCGATCCCGATACCAGCGACCTCAACACGCTGCGCCGCGAGTTCGACGACGAACAGGCGTTCACGATCATGCTGCAGCAGCTGCGCAGCAAAGACGTCGAGGCCACGGTGACTCGCCTGTTGGAGGGGCTGAGCGGTCGACTGCGAGGTTCGGAGGATCCGTCGACGGTCTTCCTCGAGTACCCGCGCGCGGTCGTCGCCGACGTGCGGCCCGTGTTCCGATTCCGTCGCGCGGCCGGCCAGCTCGCGCGCAGGGTCGCGCTCAGCGTCGAGAGCTTCGGTCAGCCGCCATCGCAGTGGGAGATCGACGCCGGCGATCGCCGTACGGTTGCCGTCGAGCTGCCCGCCGGCCTCCGGCTCGAGGCGGGCCGCGAGTATCGCTGGAGCGTGGTGTTCCCGGAGCTCGCGGCCGAGCCGTCGCATCAGGGGCTGTTCAGTGTGGTCGCGCCGGCCGTGCTCGCGGAGATCCGGTTGCGGCATGCCAGGACCGAGGACCGCGCGTGGGCGATGCTCGCAACCGCCGCCGAACTGTTGGCCGCTGGTCTCGCCGAGGATGCGATCGCGGAGCTGACCACCGCGCCGCCGCGCGACCCCTCGGCACTCGCGCGAGTGCGGACGACGCTGCTCGCCGAGGCTTGCGCGCAGCTCGGCGACGCCGAACGCCTGCGCGCGTTGACACGCTGAGCACCACGCCGCCGCCACGCGTCCTTCGCGGTCGATGACGCAAAGGGTCCGGGACACTCTCACTGCAAAGGCAGGGATCACTCCGGGCTGCCGAGGAAGAGGAACGGCGCCCAGTGGAAGGGGTCCGGGTACTTCGCGCGCAGCGCCTTCTTGGCGACGGTGAACGCGGCGAGCTTGTCGTCTTCGCCGGCGAGCAGCCGCGAGTAGAAGTCGGTCATCAGCTCGCGCGTCGACGCGTCGTCGACAGGCCAGAGAGAGCTGATCACCGACGGTACACCCGCGAACAGGAAGCCGATCGGCAGCGCCTGTGGCGCGTCGTCGCGGAAGGTGGGGCCGACGTTCGTGCGACAGGCGGCAAGCACGACCAGGCGGCATGACGAGAGGCGGCCGCGCCAGGCGTGGAGCAGATCGCCGAGCTTGAGCAGTCCGTCGTCGCCGGGCAGCACGCGCTCGGGTTGCGACAGCACGAGCATGCTGAGGCTCAGGCCCGCGTACTCCTCCGCAATGCCATGGCACGCGAAGTGGACGTATTTCGCCTTTGCGGCGAGATCGAACACCGCGGGCTCGGTCGCGTCGGCGCCGAGCAGCCGCTTCGTCCTGTTGTTGTGGGCCGCGAACGTGCGTTCGATCGCCTCGGTCTCGGCGCGTGCACCCTGGAGCGGCGGCAGCTTGCGGAGACGTTCGAGATCGCCGTTGCGCATGATGCGCTCCATCTTCGCGTCGCTGCTGAGCGCAGCTTCGGCGGCAGTGCGTGCCCTGCCCGGAGCGACCCGGATGCCGAGCAGCCCAGGCCTCACCTGCAGTTCGAGCTGCTGACCGCGGTGCCAGACCCCGATCGCGATCGGCGCCTTTTCGCGCCTCCCATCCTTGATCGCGGCGTCGGTCGCAGTGAGGACATCCCGCAACGCCTTGTCGTCAGCGAGCGGCTGCCTGTCATAGCTCGTGATCACGTCGCCCGGCTGCAGGCCGACGCGCGTGGCCTCGCCGTCACCGTCGACGGCGACCAGGAACACGCCCTGCTCGGGAACTTCTGGTTCCGCTGCAAGCGCGCTCGGGTCAGCAACTGCGAGCAGGTCGAGCGACGTCCCATCACCGCCGACTTCGCCCGCACGCTGGCGCAGCCAGTGCAGCGCGCTGCCCGACGGCACGTAACTGATCGGCGGACCGCTGTCGATCCACGGCACGGGTTGGCCGTCCTTGATGTCGGTCACCAGCAGCTCGAACGGCAGGCGATGCAGCGCGCGATGCGCCGCCACGAAGACCCGCTTGCTCGCCTGCAGGCGCGGCCACAGCGCCCGCGGGATCAGCGCGTCGAACAACGCGCGCAACGACGGATCGCGGCCCCGCTCCTCCATGAGCTGGGGACGCAGGCTGCGCCGCAGCATGCCGTCGAGTTCGCCGCGGACCGTGGCGAAGGCAGCCGGCAGTGCGACGGTCTCGACCTCGCCCTCGCGCGCGAGCACGTGCAGCAGGCTCACGCGCTCCGTGACCGTGAACTCGAGCAGCAGCTCGCCCTCGCGCAGCGCGCTCTGGATCTCCGCCGGCGTGCGCACACGGCCGACCGGCAGCACGTCGCCGAGCAGCCGCGCGCGCTCGTCGTTCAACTGGCGCTGGCGGTTGCCGACTGCATTCGACTGCGCGAGCAGCTGCTGGTGCCCCGATGCGCGTTCCGCGTCGGTGAGGTTGCTGTCGGCGAGCTTCGTCAGTTTGTGCAGCAGCCTGTCACTCTCCGCTCGTGCCGCCTCCAGCTCAGCGCGCAGGGTACGCACTCGCGCCGCGGTCGTCTCGTCGCCGCGTTGCCGTGCCCGGCGCTCCGCTTCCAGCTCGGGTTCGAACCGCTGCTGCTCGATGCAGTCGAGCAACTCGCGGCCACGGCTGCGCTCGGCGGCGAGCATCGAGTCCGCGGGTCTGCCGAGCTCAGCAGCGAGGCGCTGCAGCCGTTCGAACACTTCGCCGCGCTTCATGTCGTCGAACGACGACCGGCGGAGATCCGCCGAGGTCCGCGTGTCGTCGCGCAGGCGCTCGATCATCGCGGCCGCTTCTGCACAGGCTCGCAGCGCCTTGTCGGGGTGGCCGAGGAATTGCAGACAGGCGGCGACGTGGTTCAGGCTCCGTGCGACATCCGGGTGGTCACGGTCGCCGTAGATGCGCCTCCACATCGCGAGCGCCGCTTCGTACTGCGGCAGCGCCTCGCCGGCGCGCCCGAGCGATCGAAGACAGCCGCCGACGTGGTCCAGGCTCAGTGCAATTTGCGGGTGGTCACGGTCGCCGTAGATGCGCCTCCACATCGCGAGCGCCGCCTCGCACTGCGGCAGCGCCTCGCCGGCGCGCCCGAGCGTGCAGAGACAGGCGGCGACGTTGTTCAGCCTCGTCGCGAGATCCGGGTGGTCACGATCGCGGTGGATGCGCCTCCCCATCGCGAGCGCCGCTTCGTACTGCGGCAGTGCCTCGCCGGCGCGGCCGAGCGAGTCCAGACAGAAGCCGACGTTGTTCAGGCCGTTCGAGACATCCGGGTGGTCACGGTCGCCGTAGATGCGCTTCTTCATCGCGAGCGCCGCTTCGTACTGCGGCAGCGCCTCCCCGGCGCGGCCGAGCGATTCCAAACAGGCGGCGACGTTGTTCAGGCTCCGTGCGACATACGGGTGGCCACGGTCGCCATGGATGCGCTTGTACATCGCGAGCGCCGCTTCGTATAGCGGCAGCGCGTCGCCGGCGCGGCCGAGCGACTGCAGACAGGTGGCGAAGTCGTTCAGGCTCGTGGCGACATCCGGGTGGTCAGCCTCACCATGGATGCGCTTCCACATCGCGAGCGCCGCTTCGTATTGCGGCAACGCCTCGCTGGAGCGACCGAGCGATTGGAGACACCCGGCGACGTCGTTCAGGCTCAGTGCGACATCCGGGTGGTCACGGTCGGCGTAGATGCGCCTGCGCGTCGCGAGCGCCGCCTCGTACTGCGGCAGCGCCTCCCCGGCGCGGCCGAGCGCTTCCAAACAGCCGGCTACGTTGTTCAGGCTCCGCGCGACATCCGGGTGGTCACGGTCGCCATGGATGCGCTTGCGCATCGCGAGCGCTGCCTCGAACTGCGGCAGCGCCTCGCCGGCGCGGCCGAGCGATCGCAGACACAGGGCGACGTTGTCCAGGCCCATCGCGACATGCGGGTGGTCACGGTCGTCGTGGAGGCGCCGCCACATCGCGAGCGCCGCCTGGAGCTGCGGCAGCGCCTCGCCGGCGCGGCCGAGCGATCGCAGACAGAGGGCGACGTTGTTCAGGCTCTGTGCAACATCCGCGTGGTCAGCCTCGCCGTGGATGCGCTTGCTCATCGCGAGCGCCGCTTCGTACTGCGGCAGCGCCTCGCCGGCACGGCCGAGCGATCGCAGACAGCGGCCGAGGTTGTTCAGGCTCCGTGCGACATCCGAGTGGTCAGCCTCGCCGTGGATGCGCATGCCCATCGCGAGCGCTGCTTCGAACTGCGGCAACGCCTCGCCGGCGCGGCCGAGCGAGTGCAGACAGTACGCGACGTCGTTCAGGCTCTTCGCGACATCCGGGTGGTCAGCCTCGCCGTAGATGCGCTTGTCCATCGCGAGCGCCGCCTCGAACCGCGGCAGCGCCTCGCCGGCGCGGCCGAGCGAGTGCAGACAGCCGGCGACGTTGTTCAGGCTCCGCGCGACCTCCGGGTGGTCACGGTCGCCATGGCTGCGCTTCCGAATCGCGAGCGCCGCTTCGTGAGCTCGGAGCGCAGCGTCGAACGCAGCTTCCTCGGAGAGACTATTGCCAACTTCCTGCAGCTTCGCCGCCAGCTGCTCGCGTTCCGTGTCATCCGTCGCAGCCTCGCGCAATCCGAGCAGCCCTCCCAGCGCTGCGCTCCAGCGCCTGGCGTCGATCTCCACCTGCGCCTTCGCCATGCCCTCGGCGACGGTCTGTGCGAAGCTCGCATTGACGACAATCCAACCGGACAGGACGAGCCCGCAGATCCTCGGCATAGCGCTTCCTCCGCCGGCAGCGTAGCTGGAGGCCTGAACAGTGTGAAGGACCCGCTCGAAATGGATCCATCCGGGTCAAGGCAAGGCGGCGGCCGAAGATCGCGTTGCAACTCGAGCGGCGCGTCGGTCCGCGCTGAAGCGATATTCTCGGGATCCGGCGCGGGATTGCCATCCACGTGCGCACATGCGCATCAATCGCGCCGTGGACGAGATCGACTGCCCGACCCGGCCTCGATCCGTGCCAGGGCAGGGCGCGCGAAGGCCGCGTCGGTCGGTGTCGAGCGCGGGTCGCTGACGATCTGCTCGAGCAGCGCGCGCGCCTGGCTGCCGCCGAGGCGGCCGAGCGCCTCGATCGCGAGCGATCGCAGCGTCGGGTCGTCCTGCAGCAGCGGAGCGATCGCGGCGACCGCGGTCGGCTCACCGCTGCGTCCCATCGCGATCACGGCTTCCTGGCGCACGCGCGGGCGCGGGTCGGCCAGCAGGGCGCAGAGCTGCCGGTCGCACGCGACCAGTTGCAGGCGGCCGAGCGCGCGCAGCGCGTTGCCGGCGATCAGCGGGTCGCCAGCCGACAAGGCCACGCGCCGCAGGTCGGGTGCGGCGCCACGATCCGCGCTGGCACAGAACCGCCGCCATTCGCGCATGGCGGCGTGCGCGGGGACCGGCGGCGGCATGCCGGCCGCTGTGGTCGCCGACGCGGTCGACTCGCGCGAGGGCGCGGCAGCCAGCGTCGAGTCGGCCTGCCCGCCTTGCCATGCGCCGAGCACTCCCTCGGCGACCAGCGCAACCGCCACGGCCACCGGGATGACGGCCAGCGCGAACAGCCTGCCCACCTTGACCATGGCTAGGGCTTGATCCGCACGGTGTCGGAGGCGATCGCCACGCCGTCGGAGACCACGGTCAGCACGACGTCGGTGTGGTTCGGCTGCAGCACGATGACGTTGGCCGCGATCCCTGCGCGGATCGAGGCGATGACCGCCTGGCGATCGAACGCGAACTTGACCTCGGGGATGCCGTCATTGTCACTGTCGTGCACCGACACCTGGTCGGGAATCACCGGCACGGGGCTGCCGCCGGGCACCCGCAGTTCGACACCGTGCGCCTGGGGCGGCAGCAGCATCGCGACGTTCGGGCCCTCGAGGTGCGCCTGGACGATGCCGTGGTTGCCCGTGGCCTTGCGCGGGACGTTCAGGACCCGCGGCGTGATCTGGACCATGAGCTGGTTGTCGACCGTGACCGTGATCGAGCACGTGCTGGCATTACTGGCCAGGTCGGTCGCGATCACCGTGATCGACATCGGTCCCTCGACGCGGTTCCTCGTGTCGAAGCCGACCGTGAACGGGGACGACGGCGAGGTGCCGATCGACACGTTGTCGATCAGGATCTCGAGCGAGGCCAGGTTGGGGTCGTTCGCGCCGACGACGATCGGGACCACGCCGGACACCATGCTGCCGTCGGTGGGCGAGATGATCGTCTTCTGCGGTGCCGTGTTGTCGACGGTCACGGTGATCGCGACCGTGGTCTCGTTGCCGGCGGCGTCCACGGCCTGCGCGGACAGCAACAAGGCGCCGTCGAGCAGCGTCGTCGTGTCGATCTGCCCGGTGCGGACGTCGGCCGCCACGGGGTTCGGGTAGGCGGTCGAAGCGTCGATCGTCGGTGCGTTGCCGCCGGCCAGCATCGTGATCGCGGCGAGGCCCGAACCGGGGTCGCTCCCTACGACCGTGAACGGGATCGTGCCCGAGACGAAGGCGGTGCTCGCCGGCGTCGTGATCGAAATCGCAGGCACCGTGTTGTCGACGAGCGTGCTGACCGTCGCTGCGGCCTGGTTGTCCTTGCCGTCGACGGCAACGGCGGTGAAGGAGTGCGGTCCGTCGGCGAGCACGCTGGTGTCGAACGTCACGTGGAACGGCGGTGCCGTCTGGGAAGCGGCCAGCACGTTGTCGACCCACAGGTCGACGCGGGCGATGCCGGTGCCGGGTGCCACGTCCGTGGCGCTGGCATCGAAGTCGACCGCTCCGCGCACCGTGGCGCCGTTGGCCGGCGAGTCCACGGTCACGCCCGGAGCCGTGGTGTCGAGCAGCACGGCGATGGATGTACTGCCGACCCGGCTCGTGCCGTCGGTCGCGGCCACGCTGATCGTGTTGGTGCCCTCCACGAGTGCGACGGTTCCGGTCACGACGCCGCCGCCCGGCGGCAGCGCGCCCGCGAGCCCCGCAGGCATCGACGTGACGGTCGTCGCGGTCAGGTCGTCGATCGTGGCCGCCACGGCGATCTGCTGTTCCCCGGGGCCGAAGCAGGCGCCGTCCGCCGGCGTGTCGATCGTGACCACCGGTGCCGTGAGGTCGAGCACGACGTTGCGCACCACGACCGTCGCGTTGCCGGCCTGGTCGGTCACGGTCACGGCGATCGCGTTGGGACCGGACACGAGTGCTAGGTCCCCCGTGGCCTGGCCGCCGCCGGCCGCGAGCAGGGCGGAGCTGGTGCCGAAGACGACGGTCGTCCCGGTCGCGTCCGCGACCTGGATCACGAGGCTCGCCGGTGACTCACCCAGCACGACGCCCTCGGCCGGCGCGACGACGGTGACCGTCGGCGCGGTCGTGTCGCGGATCACGTGGATCGACGTGCCGCCGACGTTGGTCGCGGCATCGGTCGCGGAGACCGCCAGCGCGTTGGTGCCCTCGAGCGCCAGCGCGACCGTGCCGCTCACCAAGCCGCCGCCGGCTGACAGCGACGCGCTGATCCCGGCCGGAGTGGAGAGCACGGTGGTCGGACTCGTGTCGACGACGGAAGCACTCAGCGTCACCGAGGTGGCGCCGAGCACCGCGCCGTCGACCGGCCCGGTGATCGTCACCACTGGCGGCACCGTGTCGACCACGGCGAGCTGCAGCCTCGTGATGATGGCTTGCCGGTTGAACAGCGTGTTGTTCGGCGTGAACGCGCCGGCAGTGGTGGGGTAGTTCGGCGAGGCCGTGAGCCCGACCACGGTGGCAGCACCCGTGGCGTTCATCGCCACGCCGTAAGCCTCGTCGGTTTGGCTGCCACCGAGAAACGTCGAGTGGACCAGCGATCCGTTCGACGCACCGAGCTGGGTCACGAACACGTCGTAGCCGCTGCCGTTCGTCGTCGAGTTCAGCGTGGTGTCGAAGGCATCGGCCGTCGTCGGGAAGTCGGCGGAATTGGTCCTGCCGACCACCGTCGTCACGCCGGTCGGATCCAGCGCCAGCCCGAAGGCCCGGTCCTCGATGGAGCCACCGACGAACGTCGACCAGGCGAGGCCCGCGCCCCCGGGCGTCAGCTTGGCGGCGAACCCGTCTACCGAGCCGCCGTAGGTCGTGTCGGCTGCGCCGGCGGTGGCCGGGAAGTTGCTCGAGAACGTGATCCCGGCCAACACCGTGGCGCCCGTCGCGTCCACGCCGACTGCGTACGCTTCGTCCGCCTGCGTGCCGCCGACGAAGGTCGAGTAGACCAGGGCGGCGCCGTTGGCCGCGATCCGCGTTGCGAATGCGTCGCGGTTGCCGTTGTAGCTCGTGTCGTAGGCGCCCGCGGTCACCGGATAGGACGCGCTGCCGGTCCAGCCGGCGACGGTCACCTCGCTGTTGGCATCCAGTACGACAGCGCGCGCCTCGGCGGTCGGGCCGAGATAGGTCGACCAGGCCAGGGCGTCACCGGCCAGCGAGAGTCGAGTCACGAAAGCGTTGGACAGGATGCCGGCGGCATAGGCCGGCTGGAAGGAGCCGGTCGTGGTGGGATAGTTCTGCGAGGAGGTCGTGCCGACGACCGTCGCGGCGCCGGCAGCGTCGACGGCCACGCCGAGGGCGTTGTCGAACGCGGTCCCGCCGAGGAACGTCGAGTACACGAGGCCGCCGCCCGTGGTCAGCCTGGCCACGAAGCCGTCCTGGCCGCCGTTGTAGGTCGTGTCGAAGGCGCCCGCCGTGGTGGGGAAGCCGGTCGACGAAGTCCAGCCCGCCACGGTCGGGGCGCCGGTGGCGTCGATGGCGATCGCGGTGCCGACGTCGATGCCCGAGCTGCCGATCAAGGTCGAGAAGACCAGCGCGCTGCCGTTCGCGGCGAGCTTGGTGACGAACACGTCGTTGTCACCGTTGGCCGAAGTGTCGAACACCCCCGGCGTGACCGGGAAGTTGCTGCTGTTGGTCATGCCGGTCACGTAGACCGCGCCGGTCACGTCGATTGCCACGGCCGTGGCCTCGTCCTGGGTCGAGCCGCCCAGGTAGGTCGACCAGACGAGCCCCGGGTCGATCATCAACCTGCTCGACGGGTCCAGGGCCGGGACCTCGAAGCCGAACCGCTCGCCCGGCAGCAGCCGGTAGCTGCAGTCGACTGGCACGCGTTCTCCCGTGGACCGTTGCTGCCAGGTCGTGGGCTTGGGCTGGCGGATCTCGCCGAGCGCTGTGTCGATCAGCAGGGAGCCGTCCTGGCAGAGCCGCATCGGGCCGCTCGCTCCCTCGACGCGCAGCACGACGGCGTCGAGTTCCGAGCCGGGCGCCAGGATGACGTCGTACTCGAAGCGCCCGTCGCGGAAGAACACCTCGAGGTCCACGCCGGACCACAGGTCCGCGTAGGCCACACGCTCGTAGGCCGCGATGTCCGTGTGCCATGCCGATGGGTCGGCGCCGCGGAACACGTTGAGCTGACCGGCACGCAGCCCGAGGCCCTGCACGCGCACTGCGGGGCAGGCCCCTTCGAAGCAAAAGCGCAAGTTGACCCCGCGCCGCCTGGCGCCACCGGTGCCAGCGTCCGCTTGCACGGCCTGGTAGGTCATGGCATCGACCGCGAGATGAGCGCTGGTGCTGCCGCGGCGCGCAACGAACCGCGCGGGGTCGGCCCACTGTCCGCGGTTCTCGACGAAGGCCAGCGGGACGCGCGCCAACAGGTCGGCAGCCGAGGACTCGAGCGCGGCGGTCGCGGTCGCCGCGGCCTGATCCTGCTGCGGCTGGCCCCACAAGGTGAACACGGTGGCGCCGACCAGACCGACCGTCGACGCGAAGATCGCCGTCGAACGACGCCGGGTCTTGCCGACCGGTACCCCCAACGACGTCGGGACGACTGCGGACGCGGACGAGAGCGGAAAAAGCTGCAACATGGAGTCCTCCTCGGGACGAAGCGAAGCACCCGCACAACGCAGCGGCGGCTCAGGTGCGGATCAGTGGCCGCCGCCGCGGCGCCGCATGCACGGCGCCCGGGGATGAGCGCCGCGGCAGGGAGCGGCGAAGCACGAAATCCGTGCTTCCGTGTTCCACTCGTCACGGTCGCCCCCCATGGAACCCGCCCGACCCACGGCCGCCCTGAGCACGGCGCGTTCTGCGAGCAGTGGCGCTGCGGATCCTCGTGCGCGCGGGCCGGCTCGACGTCGAGGTCGCCCGCAAGCGCGTGCTGGGGCTGACGCCGGGGCGGCGCCAGGTTCGCGGTGCAACGCCGGTGCCGGCGTCAGCCGATGCGGATGCGCACGCCGTTCGACGTGGCGATGCCGAACGCGTTCAGCGTCGGGTCCATCCACACCGACTGCGAATAGACCGGCACGCCGAGGAGCAGGGAGCCCGCTGGCAACGGCAACAACACCGACATGCCGGGAAGGGGCGCGGGGAGGTTGCTGATCAGCATCGTCACGCCGGCACTCAGATCCGCGTGCACGCGGCACCCGGGCGCCCCGAGGAACGCGAGGTCGACGCCGTTCGGGTACCAGCCCAGGCCGTCGGTCGACAGGATGCACAGACCGAGACCGATGTTGGTCGGGTTCGACGTCGTCAGGACCATGGTGCCGCCCGGCGTCGGCACCCCGGTCGCAACGAGACTCAGGCCGAAGCACGACGTGCCGTACGCGACGTTCTCCTGCAGGTTGATCGGCGTGCCGCCGACGGTGTAGCGCAGCACCCCGGTGAAAACGCGGTTGTTCGTCAGCGTGGCGCCGGGGCCGGCGAACGGGAAGACGCTGAGGGCGATGCCACCAGCGACCTGCAGGTCGGCGGTCGAGTTGCCGAACCAACCCATCGTTGCGCTGAGGCTGCAGTTGTTGGCGACCAACGTCAGTCCGAACGGGGCGCCCGCGGGAAAGGTGACGGCGGCGAACGGTGCCGCCGGCACGACGATAGCCCCCGCGATCGACTGCGGACCAGCGGCCGTCGTGACGACCGGCACGGTGGAACCGATCAGCACGCTCATGCCGGGCGTCACTGCACCGCCAATGCCGCCGGCGTTGAGGTAAATGCTGACGGAGACGCTGCTGCTCGGCAGCGTGCCGGCGCCGGTCCAGAAGTCGAGTTGCGTCAGCGTGACCGGCGTCGTTGCCGTCAAGTCGACGACCAATGCCCCGCCGACTGCGGTGCTGGCGTTCGGCATCGTGCCCAGGACGAGCGCCGATTGTGCCGGCGCCGCGAGCGCCGCGAGCAATGCGAAGACCAGCGACGACGCGATCCGGATGCGCATGCGACCTCCTGTCGGGTGACTTGCTACCGAGAGTCGGGGACGTCGAGAGGCTACCGGCCGGTGCCCAGCCCGACAACTCCTCCACGCGTCGCGCTCCGCCAAGCCGCTTCGCAGGGATGACTACTGGAGTGCGTGACGACGCTGTTGGTGAGCGTGATCGCATTGGTGTAGGCGTCGATGCGCGCGACCTGCCAGTGCAGCTCGACCCCGCGCAGCGCCTGGTTGTTGGGCACGTTCGTCGAGCCCGGCGCAGCAGCTCGGCCCACGGATACCGCCGTCCACGCCGTCGCCGTTGGCTCGGGCGATGCGGCACCGCTCGCTGCCGCAGCATCTGGCGAACCATCTCGGCGTCGGCAGGATCGCGAGCGTGATCGCTTTCTGGTAGCACGGGCGGCTGATGCGCCCAGCTCTTCGCCCGTGCGACGCCTTCCCCATGCTGCTCGCAGCGGCCGGGGTGGTGCTCGCGGTGCAGGCGTGGTTCGCCGGCAGCCTGTTCCGCTACATGCTCGCGGGCTCCGTCGCGGGCATCGTGCTGTGCGTGCCGGCCCTGTCGATCCTCGTGTGGCGCGAACGCGCGCGGCGGTTCTGGCGGCGCACGTTGTTCGCGCTCGTGCCTCTCACCGGCCTGCTGCTGCTGCTCGAACTCGGCGTGCACCTGTTCGGCCCGGCGCGCCAACTGCCGGCACGCGTGCGGCCCGAGGCGCGGCTCGGCCACGTGCTCGAACCAGGGTCCGATGGCACGGACCGCAACGGCTTCCGCAACGCGGCCGTGCCGGCGCGCACCGACGTGCTGTTCGTCGGTGACTCGCAGACGTGGGGCTTCCAGGTCGAGCGCGACGAGACCTTCGCCGCCGTCTTCTCGGCACGCACCGGGGCTTCGAGCTACCAGATGTCGAACGGTTCCTACGGCCCGGTGCAGTATCGCGAGCTGGTCCGCCGCGGCCTGCCGCTGCAGCCGAAACTCGTCGTGGTCGCGTTCTACTTCGGCAACGACCTCGTCGACGCGTCCGGTTACGCGGGCCTCGAGGGTGCTCAGGATCTGCGCTCGCCGGGCGTGAACTACGTCGTGCGGCACAACGCCGAGTTGGATGGCGAGCGGTCGCCGAACTGGACCATGGCGCTCGTCGACGGCGTGCTCGCCGCGAGCCGCGTCCTCGATTTCGCAGCCAGGGTGGTCAAGTCGCGCCTGCGCGGCGGCATCCTCGACGAGCAGCCGGGTTCGGTTGCGTTCGAGAAGGGCGTGCCCACCGTGTTGTTGCCGGACTACCGGTTGCCGATCGTCGATCCCGACAATCCGCAGGTGCGCGACGGCCTGCTGATCAGCGGCCGCTGCCTCGCCGACATCGCGGGCCAGTGCCGCAGCATCGGCGCGCGGTGCCTGCTGCTCGCGATCCCGACCAAGGAGTTCTGCTACCAGGAGTGGCAGCTCGGGCAGGGCACCCCGCTTCCGGCCCTGCGGGCCCTGCACGCCGCCGAGACCCGCGCCCGCCGGGAGCTGTTCAACCTCGCGGCCGCGGCAGGATGCGAGATCGCGGACCTCGGTCCCGCGTGCGTGGCGGCGCTGGCTGCCGGGACGCCGGTCTGGCCACCCTCGGGCGACGGGCACCTGAACGCAGCGGGCCACCGCGAGGCGGCGCGCCTGATCGAACAGATCCATGCGCGCAAGTAGGTGCGTGTGCCGCGTACGGCAAGATCGGCTGCGACACGCGCTGCAAGGACCTGATCTACGACGGCCTGCTCGACGCGGCGCTCTTCGCGCGCCACGTCGTTCACGATCGACCTCGCCGCCGCGCGTGCGTGGGCGAAGCCCGCGCGCTGACGCGGGAGCTCGCGCGGATGCCCGGGCCGCAGGCGATCACTGATTGCCGATGTGACCGCGGATGCCGTTCGCGGTGATCGCGCCAAACGCGTTGACGGGCGGCACCTGGAACACCGCCGACGTCGTGAACACGTCGACGCCGAGAACGCTCGTGCTGTTCGGGATCGCGAGGTAGGCGATGTGCATCGCGCCCGCGACCGGCCAGGAACGCACGACGTCGAGCGTCGAGCGCAGCCCGCAGCCAGGCATGCCAAAGAAGCCCAGGTCCGTGATGGCCGGGATCGCTGAGCCGCGCAGGAAGCGATGAGGTGGAGACGGGCTCATCGCTGGCGGTGACACTCTCGCAGCCGGCGTGCCCCATCAGAGCGCGCCGATGCTCAGCCGAAGCGCGTTCGATACACTGACCACGAGCCCGGCCGTCGCGTGGAACTCGAACGGCACCATCTGCTGGTACAAGACGAACCCCGCGAGGCTGACACTCGGCGGGATGAGCACTTGAGCCTGGGCGCTGCCGCCTGTGGCCACGACGAAGTCGACGAGATCGGGTGAGACGTGCAGCAGGCACGACGGGCCCGCCGGCAGGACCGCGGCAATCGGCACGGACACTGTCGTGAAGCCGTGCACGACGCCGACCAGGGCCACGGCGGGGACGCCATTCGTGACGGTCCTCAGCACGGTTCCCACCCACGGCGATGTCAGCGCGGAGAGCGTGTTGTTGCCGCCGCTGCTGGGGCACGCCGCCCCGATGCTCGTCACCATCGCCGGGCAGTTGGTCGTGTACTCGGCGAAGAAGGCTGACAGCGCGCTGCCGACGCGCATGAAATGACCTCCGGCGGCAACGCCGTTCGGCAGCGGCGTCACGTGGTACACGGTGCCGTAGATCCCGTCGCCGACCTGGCTCCAGTTGCTCCCGTCCCATCGCGCAAGGCAGAACATCGGGTCGAGCCCGGACCCCGAGAATGAGCCGGCGGCGACCAGATTGCCGTCTGGCAGTGTGGCCAGCGACATGACCTCATTGTTCAGGCCGGCGCCGAGCGGCGACCACGCGGTGCCGTTCCAACGCGCCACGCGCATCGCCGGCACGCCACCAGCGGTCGTGAACCACCCGCCAGCGAGCAGGCTGCCGTTGGGGTCGAGGTGCAGGCACTGGACGGTCGCGGGCATGCCGGTGCCGAGCGGATGCCACGCGATCCCGTCCCAGCGTGCCACGCGATCCGCGGCGACACCCCCTGCTGTCGTGAAGTAGCCGCCCGCGACGACGTCCCCGTTCGGCAGGACCGCGATGGCCACAACGGAGTTGTTCAGGCCCGTGCCGAGTGGCGCCCAGGTCGTGCCGTTCCACCTCGCGATGCGCGCCGTCGAGACGCCACCCGTCGCCGAGAAGGCGCCACCGGCGATGATGTCGCCGTTCGGGGCAGTCGTGAGGGCGAAGACGGAGTCGTTGAACCCGCTGCCGAGCGGCGTCCAGGCAGTGCCGTTCCAGCGCGCGATGTTCGATGCGGCGATCCCGTCGGCGTGCGTGAAGTAGCCGGCGGCGATGAACTCGCCGTTGCCCAACGGTGCGAGTGCGTAGACCCTGACGGTGTTGCCGCCCGTCATGCCCGCACCGAACGGTGCCCACGTGCTTCCGACCTTGCGCGCGATGCGGCTCGCGGCGACGTTGCCGAGCAGCGAGAAGTCGCCGCCCGCGATCAACTCGCCGTTGGGCAGGTGCGCGAGCGCGCGCACGCGGTCGTTCGTGCCGCCGGCCATCGCATACCAGCTCGAGCCATCCCAAGCGGCGATCGAACGCGCGCCGATGCCGCCCGCCGTGAGGAACGAACCGCCGACGAGG
>Ga0075418_10001663_pt1 | contig 25325 bp, 14 predicted proteins | sample SoiMetdeltSBSDD2_FD_81776 | JGI IMG/M metagenome (GOLD analysis project Ga0075418, IMG submission 81776) | Bulk soil microbial communities from a Populus tree surrounding site in Tennessee, USA - Soil MetaG P. deltoides SBSDD2 | ecosystem: Environmental > Terrestrial > Soil > Tree plantation...
ATCCAGTACATGGACAGCCACGGCTGGCTCCCACACGATTCTAGCGAATGTCGATGATATCAATCGGATGACCGAAAGTAACGAGGGCAATAATACGCTGACCGTGACCTCACTGCCTTCACCCTGGCAAACGGCGGATATCGGTGCGGTTGGCGCCTCGGGCAGCGCGAGCCATTCGAGCGGGACGTTTACAGTGGTTGGTTCCGGCGCCGATATCTGGGGAACATCCGACGAATTTCGTTACCTGTATCAGACCGCCAGCGGCGACTGTGAAATCAGAGCGCGCGTCGTCACCCAGCAAAACACCGATATCTGGGCGAAATCGGGGGTGATGATTCGCGAAACCCTTGGCGCAAATTCCAGGCACGCGATGGTGGTCACAACGCCGGGCAACGGCCTCGCGTTCCAATACCGGACCGCACCCGGAGGAAGCTCGACTCATGTCGCGGGCGGCGCGGGCACAGCCCCCTGGTGGGTGCGACTCGTTCGTTCCGGAAGCACGATCACAGCCTACAAATCGACTGACGGCTCGAATTGGACAACGGTCGGGTCTGTCAGCATTTCGATGACCGCGAGCGTGCAAATCGGGCTGGCAGTCACCAGTCACCTGGACGGTACCCTCAACACCTCGACCTTCAGCAATGTCACCGCCACGCCGTAAACAAATGCGTGCGAGACGAACAACTCTGCTGGCCGCCGCGATCACGCTGGTTGCCAGCGGAGTTTTCCTCTGGCGCGAACCGGAGACGCCCGTGCGCCAAGGACCAATCGACGCGCGGCCTCCAGTGTCCGCGTCGCACCGGCCGTTCGCGCCGTCTCAGAATCAGTCGTCGTCGCCCATTCCGTCGGAGGACGATTCGGAAGCCGTGGCTGCGCAGCTTCCCGCGACCGCTAATCGCCTCAATGCGATCAAAACGGTTGCCATCGCGTGGGCGAACCGGGATCTGGAAAGCGCCATCGCGTGGGGCCGCCAACTGCCGGATGAGGCCGAACGGCAAAGCGCGCTCGTTTGCATCGGGTTCGAGGCCGCGCGCGAAAAACCTCTCGTGGCGCTGACGCTTGCCGTTGAGTTGAGTGCAGATTCGGAGCGCGATGAATTAATTCGGCACGCTGCGACCGAGTGGGCCTCCTCCGCGCCCGACGCAGCCGCGGAATGGGCAAAGCAGATTCAGGATGGTCCGTTGCGAGGCCGAATATTGGCAGGCATCGCCACGGCCCTGGCTGACACGGACCCGCGCGCAGCGGCAACATTGGCGATCGAGGAATTGGAGCCAGGCCGGCTTCAAGACGATACCATCGTCAGCATCGTGCAGCGCTGGACCCAACAGGAACCCACGGAGGTCGCCGCATGGGTAACCACCTTTGAAAGCGAAGACCTCCGCGCCGCCTCCGTCCAGAACCTGGTCAAACTCTGGGCAGATCAAAATCCGGCCGAGGCCGGCGAATGGCTCAAGACCCTTCAGCCCGGCTCGAGCCGCGATCACGCCCTGGCCGCGTACGTCGAACAAATCGCCCCAATCTTTCCAGAGCAGGCCCGCCAATGGGCCGAGTTCGCACGATCAAGTTCGCCTTAATTAAAACTGGGACGGGAATTGAACACGGACCGGTGTGGCTTCTCCTCCCGAATACTCTCTCTCCCTTTCTCACCTGCATACTGCATACCAGCTTATGATTACGCGCCAAGCTGGGTGACGAAACCGTGGCGGTGGCCGAGTGGTCGGGACCGAAAACTTCCAATGCCGTACGATAAAATCGCCGATTTCAGCGCTCCCGAATGCCGATGTTCCAGTTCTTCATGCCCGTAGTTGTAACGTAAATGTGACGGGAGTTCGGTCGCGGGCATGGCGACGGTCTCACGCGCCCGCCCCCGCCGTGGGCAGATACTCACTGATTGTGCCGCTCTGACGTGTCGACCTCCCCCCCCTTTACGATCGTGAAACGATCGCGCACCGCCGCTTTGTCATCGATGAACGTAGCGTCCATTCGCGTTCCGTTGAAATCGAGCACCAGCGATCCCAGCACGTTCAGGGACAAAAAGCTGAACGGATGCGTCAGCCGTCCGCCACTCGTTTGGCCGGACGATCCGGCGACTACATACACGGCCCCCTCACGCGGTGCGGGACCTCGCGTCGGCTTCACATAGATTCCGGTGCCATCCGGACGCCCGTCTTTTTTGCTCTTGAAATGGACCTGTTCGTTAATGTTGGTGGAGACGACATAGAAGCCGTCGAGGAGATACGAGCGTTCATAGGCATGGCTGTGGCCGGACAACATCAAGTCCAGGCCATGATCCTCCAGCAGCGGCGCGATCACCTCGCGCATCATTCTCATGCGCCCTTCGCTGTCGCGGTCGTTGTCGGAATTGTGGCTGCCCCTCGTGTAAGGCGGGTGATGGCAGTACGCGACCAGCCAGTCCTGTTTGTTAGCTTTCAAATCCGCTTCCAGCCAGCGCAGCATCAGCCCGTTCTTTGACCATTCGCTGTCGCTTGAGTCGATGCAGACGACGTGAATATTCGCGTAGTCGAACGAGTAGTAGGCCTCCGAACCGGACATCACCCCGCCGGCCTGGCCCTGCGTCGGCAGCGTGAAGATGTCGTAGTAAACTCCAAATTGAATGGGTGAATTCGCGCTTCCGGCATCGTGGTTGCCCAGCGACGGCCACAGAACGCTCTTGCGCAGCATCGCATCGAACATCTCGAAGATCGCCCCCTGATACTCGGCGTCCCGCCCCGTGGTGTACGCATTGTCCCCCAGCATCAGCCAGAAATCCGTCGCACGATTCTCCGTCCATTTGTAGTAAGCGTCGCGCACGTCTCGTTCGGCCTTTTTGCGCGTGCCGGGATCGCCAAGGACCCACACCCGCGTCGGTCTGGCCTTGCCGATCGGCGGGTGCGTGACAAAGAACGTGTTCGAGTCGCCTCCCGTGCGAATGTAGTTGGTTGTTCTCACCAGAAAATTGTACCCGGCGTTGCGCGCGGACGCGGGTGGCGGCCCGCCGTCCAGCCATATGACGTGGTTCGACGTCGTGACCGTGATCGCATTATTACTGATGCTCAGTAGCACCGCGCTGTTGGTCGTGTTGACGACCAGGCTGCGGTTGGTGGTGTTCGCGGTGAAGCTCTGCTCCAGGTCAGTGACGATGAAGCGTTCCTGGTCGCGGATAAAGACGAACGTGTCCCGGCTCGCCACGGCGACCTGTTCGCGCGTGCCCGGCTTGTTGACATATATCCTGCTGTTCGTGCTGCTGACGAACGCCATCTCGTTGGTGACACGCACCAGCAGCGGCGTGTCGATTGGTCCCAGCGTGTAGTAATATTTCGTGTTCGGAGCCAGGTTCGTGAATTGCACAGCGTGTTCCGTGAAAATGCCGCGCGAGCGCGCGGTGCGGTTCATTCGGTTGGGGGAGGTACCGTAGTAGACAGCGCTCCCGGCCGCCAGGTCTGTGCGCCAGCGCACGACCATGCTGTTCGTTGTTCCCAGTTGGAGATAAGGCCCGCGCACGATCGTCGGCAGCGGCTGGGCGCCCGGAGATACCGAGTACCTTCCTTTCAGCATCACGCCCCACCAGGCGGGAATATTCGTGCCTGCTGCTTCCGGCGTAAAATTATCCAGCCATGTCGGAAACGTCTCCGTCTCAAGGTCGGGAAAGGCGGCGCTCAGCCAATTCGTAAATGGTTCGGGCACCAGGCCGCCCGGATGGTCGTGCAGCCACTCGGGATAAAACTTGGACGTGACTTCGGGATACGACCTCGTGAGCCATGGACGAAACGTATTAGTGAGCCAAGCCTGGACGTTGTTGGTGTCCACCACGCTGGTTTCGGCGGCAAAGCTCGATGTAACAGCAAACAACAATGCGAGGGCGGCGACGGTTTTCATGGATAATTCTTTGATGTCGCGCGGTTTCGAATATTCACGCGGGAAACGGAGGTCAAATCTCCGGCCTTGCCATGTAACCCAGAAGGCCCTCTGATAGTCATCAAGTCAAGACAACTCACTTCCATATGAGGAACAAAATTCAATACCTGTTGGCCGTGGCCGCGGCAGCGGTCATCATGGGTTTCTTCACCAGCAACGCGTCCGCGCAGAATGACGCCGCGCAGTTTCGCGAGCGAACCCTCGCCCGCTACCGCGAACAGCTCGACGTGAAGAGCGACGAGGACTGGAAGAAAATCGAACCCCTTGTCGGCAAAGTCATGGACGCGCGCACGAGCCTGGGCGGGTTTGGATTCGGTCGTGGCGGCGGTCGCACCCGTGGCACCGATGGGGATAATGCCGATCAGGATCGCTTCCGGCTCGGGTCCTCGGCCAGCCCGGAAGAAAAGGCGCTCGCCAAGGCCATCGAAGCCAAGGCGTCTCCCGAAGAAATCAAAACTAAACTCGTCGCCCTCCGCGAAGCCCGCAAAGGCCGCGAAGCCGAATTTGAAAAAGCCCAGGATGAATTGCGCAAGGCCCTTTCCCCGCGCCAGGAAGCGGCTGCCGTCCTGGTTCGCCTGCTGAAATAAGCAGCGGCCCAATTATTTCCGGCTCAACGCTCACGTCGCCGTAGGCCGAATCGGCGGTCTTCATCGGTTCAGCGTCAACGCAGCCGCGACGTTAGCTTCCTTCGCGATTTCCGCCCCGTGACTTTTCCGGTCTTCGAAGAATTCAATCGTTACAAGCCGTTTCCACAACACGGTTACGCAAACGGTTCTGGCGTACGCTGGTCGAGAGAATTGGCAGTTGAAGCGGCCGAGTGCATTGGCGTCGCCGTCGGCAACCTCGTGAAACTTTTCAGTCCCGAAGTTGTCGTCCTCGGCGGCGGAGTCGTCGAAGCGTTGGAGGACGAGATTCGTCCCTCGATCGTTAAGACGGCCCGCCAGCACGTGCTGGCCGGCACAGAGAAGGACCTTCAGATCATCGGGTCGACGCTGGGAGACAACGCCGGAATAATTGGCGCCGCGGTTTTTGCGCGACAGTCCAGCTCTGGCAAGGCGTGACGTCGTTTGGCCAGTCGTAACAGAATCGACACCGTTTCGTAACCTTTGACCGCTTGTCGTACGACCCGATTTTTCGGCACACTCAACCACTCTTTGCTGGTGCCGCGGTGACCCCGCAATTGACTTTTATTTTATGAAACAGCGCTCTCTCGAACGTCGTCTGCAAAAACTGAATCTGAAGTTTCTAAAAGCGAAAACCGAACTGATCGCAGCCAAACGCCGCGCTGCTTCCGCGGGGCTCGCCGCGCGCGCGGCCCGGCAGGCCCAACGCATTGCCAAAAAAAAGGCCCACGCCGCTCGCGATGCCGCCCGCACGGCCGAATCTGCATGGACCGTGGCTACGCGGGGGTTCTCCAAAATCTCTGCGCGACTAGAAAAGCTGCAAAAGAAGGCGCTCAAGGCGGTGAACGAAGGCAAGGCCCGACAAGCTCAACCGGCAAAAGCCGCGAGCAAGCGGGCTAAACCTCGCCGAATTCCTGCGCCTCCATTCCCGGTTTCAGGAGCCGATGGTTCAGCGCCGGCGATTGCCAAAGCCACGGCGCTGGCTGCAAAGCGCGGTGCGTTGCAACGCACTGCTGTCCCCCGCCCTGCTCCTGTTCGGCCCATAACATCTGCCACGCCACTTCCGGCGGCGCAGGTCGTCGCCGCCAGTTAACTAGCGCTCGACGGCAGCGGGGCGGACTATTCCCTGGGTCCGCCCCGAATCATGGTTTGAGGACGCAGTTGCTCAGGTTGGGATCGCCGGTAGTTCGCAGATGGTCCTTGAGCGCGGTGTGAGTGAATTGGTGTGCGCTGCCGTCGGTGAGTGCCATGTTGCCGGATTTCTCATGGATGCTTTTGTCCCAATAGGAAGTCTCGGGCTTCAGAATGGTGACCACGTTGGGTAAGCCTGCAGGAGTGCAAGTCCCGAACTCGGTGCCAATCACATTTCGGTCGCTGACAAGGTGCATGGAGGGGCGGTCGTCGCGCGCTTCAGTGCCCACACCGTAGCTTACAGCCGTATTCGTTAAGGTGAACAACCCCGCACTCTCGGCTGAAAAATTCTCCGCAAAATTCTTTTCCTGGTCGCGAGGACAGCGAAGCAGCCGCGGCCTGACAATCTGATTGCTGAGGGCGGCGAAATGCTTCCAGGCTTGAAGCAAGCCCTGAGTCCCATCTCTGTTAGTGCTCACTTGCCATGGATAAAGACTGGTATTGTCGTCGGCCCACATGCGAAAGCCCAGCGCAAGCTGCTTGAGATTGCTAATGCAGGCGATGCGCTGGCCGCGGCCTTTGGCCTTCGCGAGCGCAGGCAGCAACAACCCCGAAAGAATGGCAATGATGGCGATGACGACGAGCAGTTCGATGAGGGTAAAGCCGCGAGAAGCGCGAAGTGTCTGTTCGCGCAAACCATCTCCGGTAACTGTAGCTGCACTGCGCATTGGCGATCTCGCGACGATACGTCGAGCGCGCTGCTAAATCTGGCGATACTTCAGTTGAGCATGGGTACCTTGATTTGGCAACTGTGGACCGTGGATGCAAATCCTCTTGCGAAGTGCCACGGTTCTCGGGTGTGATTCACGCCACGCTTACGGAATTGAATGACTTTCCTGCCGATTGTTGCGCGTGAACTGCGCGTGGCCGCGCGCAAGCGCAGCACGTTTTGGGTGCGGGTGGCGGCGGCGACCACGGCCGTCTTTCTCGGCTGCGCATTTCTGGGACTGGCCGTTTTAACTTTTGGCGTCCGCACGGCTGGATTCGGAAGCGCGCTGTTCGCGACACTGACCTGGCTTAGTGTGGCCGCGGTGTTAAGCGCAGGCGTGTTCTTCACTTCTGACTGTCTCAGTGAAGAGAAACGGGAAGGCACGATTGGATTTCTGTTCCTGACCGATCTCAAGGGCTACGACGTCGTGCTTGGCAAGCTGCTGGCAACGTCGCTGCGAGGGTTTTATGCCTTCATTGCGGTCTTTCCGGTCCTCGCCACGACGCTGCTGATGGGTGGCGTCACCGGGGCGCAGTTTTGGAAGACAACACTGGCGCTGGTCAACGCGCTGTTTCTTTCGCTGGCGACAGGCATGCTGGTCTCCGCGATCAGTCGCGATTCGCAAAAGGCGCTCGTCGGAACACTCGTTGCCGTCGTGCTGCTCTCAGTCGGAGGACCGATCATTGATTCGATCATTTCTGAATTGAAGCAGACTCCATTTGGCCCGGCGCTCAGTCTTGCGAGTCCGGTTTATGTTTTCGCGATCGCAGGTGCCTGGGGACCATCGGCCTTTTGGCTCGGGTTGCTGGTGAATCAGATGATTGCCTGGTCGGCGCTTGGGCTCACCTCTCTGCTTCTTCCGCAGGCGTGGCAGGAAAGAGGGAGGAGGTCGCATCTCAAGCGAACGTGGATCTACTGGTGGAAGTTTGGTGGAGAGAAGCGGCGCGCGGCGTTGCGACGAAAATTGCTTGGGCACAATCCGATGTTGTGGCTTGCCAGCCGTGAACGGTGGCAAGCCGTCGCGGTCTGGGGCGTCTGCCTGCTCACAGCGGCAGGTGTTGGCGCAACACTTGTAACCAGTCACGATATAAAAGTCTGGCTGACGTGGAATTATCTCGGCGGCGTTGTAACGCTGGTGCTCTATCTAATGGTCGCGTCGCAGGCGTGCCGCTTCTTTGTGAACGCAAAGCGGAGCGGAGTGCTGGAACTGTTGTTGTCCACGCCATTGACGGCGGTGCAAATCGTCCACGGGCAAGGGCGCGCCCTGCTGCGCATGTTTGCCGTGCCGCTGGGGCTTTATCTTGCGATGCAACTCTTCGCATCGGTTCTGGCGCAACAAGCGTTCAAGGATGTCGCGGCAGGCGTGCCCGCGACTCCCATTCCTTTTCCAGGGACGAATGCCGTTCAGACAAACGCCACGACGCTTCTGGTGACTACGAATGTGGTTGTCGCGCCGCCGGCTCCAGCAACAGTTTCGGCCCAGGCAGGCAACGACGGTCCCGGATGGTTCATAACGGCGATCATTTGCGTGGGCGGCGCCGTGGTCGTCGGCGCGAATCTCGTCGCTTTATGGTGGTTCGGCATGTGGATGGGCCTGACCTCCCGAACGGCGAACATGGCAACCCTGAAAACGATCGTGTTTGTGCAGATCATCCCGTGGTTCGTCATCATGTTCGCGGGTTGGATGGTTGTTCATACGGTGCTGCTCTCCATTGTGGTCACGACGGGCTCTCCCCGAGCGATGATCACCTGGACTCCTCTATTAGGGTCGGCTTTTGCAACGCTGCTCGCCGCCGGCAAAGACGTTGGGTTCGTGATTTTCGCGCGCAGACGACTCTATGGGCAATTGCGCTTTCGCGCGGCGGAAATTGGAAATTATGCGCCGCCACTGATCACGCCCCACCCCGCCGCCACTGTGTCCTCCTCTAGTCTCGCCGGGGCTCCAAAGCTATGATCTGACAAGCGGATTCTTATCGATGGGACACGTAGTTACATCGTCGGGAAACTCCCTTCCGCAATAGGGGCATCTATTTATAGCAGCAGGTGAGGCCTTTGCCGAGGACAGGACCGGATTTTCCGATTGCGGCGCACTTTCCGCTGAGCTCGTCGCCAAAATCTCCAGGGCGCGTTCGTAATCTTCGTCGCTCACCCACAGTTCGGGCCACGCCCACGGCAGCGAGGGATTGTCAGGCACGGGCAACGAATAACCTGCCGCAGCCGAGCCTAGCTCGTGCTTGATAACGGCAAAAACTCCCGCCGCTTCGAGAACACTTTTGGCCAGGTCGCACGGAACGACACTCGAGTTGGTGAAGACCTTCTTCATCGTAACAATCGTGGCGTCTTGCCCGCCGACGCACTAAACGGCCATGCGCCGGCCAGGGTGCATCACTTCGGTCCAGCCACGATTAGGCAAGGTTAGCGTTTTTGCGAATATGGACCCACGTGTGCACGTGCGGATCGCCGCGGAAATACCACAGCATCGCGGGGCCTTCAATTTGCCACACGTCCCACACACCATCCTTGCCCACGTCCTGGTTTTGGTAGAACGCCATGTGGAGGTGATCGAAGCCATTGGCTTCGACAAGTTTCATCGCTTCGTCCGTATCCTTTTTGCGGAAGGGCGCGAGCACGTCGGCCATGACTTTGCGGACCATGTCTTTTTGATCGCGCGAGAGTTCGGTCATCGGGATTCCGGGCAAGCCAGTCTTCTTGCCGGTCAACTTGACGGTGTCGGTCCCCTGCTCTTCCCGAGCTTCGCCAAGCAGAGCGAGTTTGCGTTGTTTGCCATCAAGCAGCTTGAAGACTTCGTTGGCGCGCTTCGCCTGGTACCAATAGGCGTTGCCCGGGTGATCGGGCTTCTCATTAAAACCTTGCGCCGCGTGGCCGTAGAAAATCGGACCGCCGAAAGCCGCGCCTTCCACGGAGTCACCGTCGCAACGGCGCGTGCAGTGCCGGCCCGTGAGGACAAACTCGAACTTGCCGGTGCCCGGTTCGCCGAAGAGCGCGATGGAACTACCGCCGAACCCATCCTTGCCGCTGTCGTGCTCTACTTGTTTGTAAACAGTGTCAGCGTATTCCTCGCTGTGAATGCCCCTGAATATTTCTTTCACCATCTGCTGCTGGTCGGCGGTGAAGAACTCGGAGAGTTTCTTGTCTGTGATATGCCAATTGTTGTCGACCTTGGTGCGGAGCGGATGGTCGAATGGGAACGCAATCGCGCTGCGCTGCTCGGGTTTGAGGCTCTTGTAGAGCGTCGAGACGAGGGTTTCCGGTTGGGCAGCTTTGCGGCCAGAGGCCGCAGCCAAGGCACTGGAACCAGTCGCAGCAAGTGCAACGCCGGTAGCAGTTGTTTTGAGGAAATCGCGACGGGTGACCACCGGTCCGCCGCACTGGCAGGATTCGTGAGGCTTCATACGAATGATCGTTATCACGACAAACGGCACTTGGCCAGAACTTTGCGATGCCTGAAGACAGCCGTCGCGTAAATCGGCGGGATGTCATGACGCTTGGATCCTCAAACTCTTTGAGGTGAAAGAGCAGCGTCCTATCAAATAGAGGCCTCAGTTGTAACATTTCTTTGAAAGGTTTCGTCATGTAGATGACTTCCTGAATTCGTAGGTTCCTTATAAGCTCAGCGCAGTGGACACGGTAAAGATACGGCTGCTGGTCGCATACGATGGGACGAATTACGCCGGGTGGCAGGTGCAGAAGGTCGGCCTCGGTGTGCAGGAGAAATTGGAGGAGATGTTGAAGCGATTCTTTCCCTCCGGTCCGCGTGTTCACAGCTCCAGCCGCACCGATGCAGGCGTGCATGCGATCGGGATGGTCGCGCACGTCGAGGTGCCGCGCGCGGAATTGAAGATGACGCCGAGCAAGCTCGTGCTCGCGTTAAATGCCTATCTGCCGGAGGACATTCGCGTCCTCGCAGCGCGCCGGGCGGCGGCGGAGTTCCACGCGCGATTTGACGCCAGCGGCAAGCAGTATCGCTATTTCGTGTGGAACCACGCGGCGATGAATCCCTTGCTGCGCGCGCGGGCGTGGCACATGCCCCAAAAGATTGACCTGAAGACAATGCGTGTCGCCGCGCCGTTGTTGCTGGGGAAACACGATTTCAAATCATTCGCCGCAAACCGCAATTACGAAATGGAAACAACCATAAGAACGTTGACGCGTTGCGATGTGATGCGCAAAGGACCGCTGATCACGTTCATCATCGAAGGCGACGGTTTCCTCTACAAAATGTGCCGCGGCATCGTGGGCACGTTGATCCAGATCGGGCGCGGAAAGTTTGCCGTAAGTGATTTGGCAAAAATGCTCGATGCACGCGATCGCCGCGAAGCAGGCATGACCGCGCCGGCCCATGGCCTTGTATTGTGGAAAGTGTTTTATCAAAAGAAGGGGAAGGACCGCCGTGCGCGTCGTGCTGCTTGAGCCGGAGATTCCTCCGAACACGGGGAACGTTGCGCGCCTGTGCGCGGCAACGCGAACGGAGTTGCACCTCGTGGAGCCGTTTGGATTTAAGCTCGACGACGCGCAACTGAAGCGTTCGGGAATGGACTACTGGCAGCATCTCACGTGGCACCAATGGACCAATTGGGAGGCATTTAAGGCGAGTGTTCCGGCGAACTCGCGCCTGTGGTTTGTGGAGTCGGGTGGGCCGAAACGGTACACGGACGTGGAATTTGGAACTAATGACTACCTGGTGTTTGGACGAGAGACGGCCGGGCTGCCGAAAACGCTGCTGGAAGAACGCCGGGAGACGTGGCTGCGCATTCCGATGTTCAACCGGCAAAGCCGCTCGCTCAATTTATCGAATTGCGTCGCGCTGGTGCTCTACGAAGCTCTCCGCCAACAAGGCTTCCGGAGTGAAGAATAGATTTCTGCTACGCCGCCGCCGCAGCGGCGAGCGGCGCAGGAAGCTCTCGTTCCGCGGAGTCAATCGCGCGCAGCGCCTCCTCGGGTGTGGCAGCGGATAGCAGTCGCTCGATCAAAGCGCTGTTTCGCAACAACCGGGTGAGGCGCGAAAGGATTTGCAGATGTTGCGAAACGTCCGGCGAGACCAACAGGAAGAACAACCGCACCGGCGCAGCATCCGGAGCGCCATAGTCGATACCCTCGGGATGACGCCCAAAAATAACGCGTGGTTTCGCGATGCCGGGGACTGCGTAACGCGTATGCGGCAGAGCAACGCTTCGTCCCAAAGCCGTCGTGCCGAGCCGCTCCCGGCCAAGGAGGGACAAAAGCAGGCCCGCACGCCCGCCGTCATTGAGGTTGGGCACAAGCGAGATCAGCTCACGAAAGGCCTGTTCCTGGTCACCGGCCTTGAGCTTCATCTCCATCCCCGCTGGTGAAAACAACTTGCTCAACATACGCCTCAACACCCCGGTCATTCTACCATACTTATTAGACGGCCAACGCAAGGGTTTTCTTGAGCCAAACTAATTGGGGGATAGCCCCAATTTCAGGAAAAGCGGCCCTTGCCGGCATCTGCTCGCTCAAAAATCCGCCCGAATACGAAAATGCAATTTGCCCGGAGGCGCCGAAGCGTGATAGATTGAGCCAATCCGGGCGATTAGCGCAGTGGTAGCGCAGCAGCTTTACACGCTGTGGGTCGGGGGTTCGAATCCCTCATCGCCCACCATTTGTAATCAGTCGCAGCCCGAGGTCAGCTTTCGGAAAATTTTTGCAGCGTTGTGTATTGGGCTGTGATATAAACGTCCTGATTAACCCCGATTAATTGTTACGGCATTTTGACAATATGAATATGCGGTTGCTTTTCGCCTTGCTGTTCCTGGCTGTTGCCGGCGTCCAGACCCTCCCCGCCCAGGATAATGTGCTCATCACCGAGTTCCTCGCGGAGAACGACCGCGGCCTCCGTGATGAGGACGGCGAAGAGCAGGACTGGATCGAAATCTACAATGCCGGCACGAACACCGTGAACCTCGACGGCTGGTTCCTCACCGACGTGCAGAGCAACCCCACCCGGTGGCGCTTCCCGGCCACGAACCTCCTGGCCAACCGGTATCTCATCGTATTCGCCTCAAACAAGAACCGCCGCAACGCCGGCCAGCCGTTGCACACGAATTTCCGCCTCGCGCGCGAGGGCGAGTATCTCGCCCTGGTGAAGCCCGACGGCACCATTGTGTCCGAGTACGCGCCTTTCCGCGAGCAGGTCGCGGACATCTCCTACGGGCTTGCGGTCGTGCAGACCACCGTGCCGCTGTTAAGTTCCAACGCACCTTCCAAATATTTCATTCCAGCGAACGACACGCTCGGAAGCAACTGGACAACAGTCGGCTTCAACGACTCAACGTGGAGCAGCGCTACTGGCGGTGTTGGCTACGAAACCGAACTGCCCTTGTCAGTTATCGTCGCCGACTCAGCGGCTGAATTCTCCGGGGTTCAGGGTCAGGATAACTGGTTTTACGGTTTTTACAACAAGAGCATCGACGCGCCGGCGGTCTATCAGGCCACCAACTTCGTCGAATTTCCGAGCAGCGGCGGCACTTATGGGCCGGAAAACTACTTTAACGGTACGAGCTGGGATTGGTATGCCGGCAACCCGCCGTGGACGGAGATCGGCCGCACCAACGGTCATCCAAACGGCTCCAATACTGGTGTGGAGCACTGGGCGATCCGCCGCTGGGTGAGCGAGGTCACTGGAACCATTCGCGTGGACTGGTTTCTTCGCAAAGCCATTACCGGCGGCAATGGCGTGACCGGCCGAATTTTTCATAACAATACGCAGCGCGATACGGCCGTCATCGCCGGCACCAACACCACCACAGGCACCAACCGCACCGTGAACATCGTCAACGTGCAGGTCGGTGACACCATCGATATCGCCCTCGATTCCGTGGGCACGGACAGCCAGCCAACCGATGCCTCCGATTCCTCCTACTTCAGCGCGCGAATCAGCATCCTGCCGACTTACACAAATCAATTTACCACGAGCATCGCCTCTCAAATGGCGGGGGTGAACTCCGGCGCCTTTATTCGAATCCCTTTCAACGTGACAAACGCCAGCGCCATCGAGTTTCTCACCTTGCGCATGAAGTATGACGATGGCTTTGCCGCTTACCTCAATGGAGAGCACATTGTCAGCCGCAACGCTCCGATCGATCTGCTCTTCAACACTTCCGCCACCGATTCGCGCAACAACGTTGACGCGCTTGCCTTTGAAGACATCGACATCACTCCGGCTCTCGCCTTGTTGCGCCAGGGCCAGAACGTTCTCGCCATTCACGGCCTGAACCTGTCCTCCACCGATCCGGATTTCCTCTGCGTGGCCGAATTGCGTGGTGCAACGCTTTCGCTGGACACGAACACGGCGCGCTACTTTACGGTGCCCACGCCCGGCGCGCCCAACGGGGTTGGAAACACCAATCTCGGACCGTTGGTTTTCGACGCCGAACACACCCCCAACGAACCTCTCGACTCAGAGAATGTCACCGTCAGCGTCGCCACCCGGATGACCTTCCGGCCTGTCGCTGCCGTCAACCTCACCTACCGCATCATGTTCAACACCGAGGTTACGATCCCGATGTTCGATGACGGCGCGCATGGGGACGGACCACCGGGCGACGGAATTTATGGAGCTTCAATTCCGGCCGGCGCTTCCACGAACGGACAAATGATACGCTGGTTTGCCCGCGCCTACGACACCGTCAGCAATTTCACTCGCTTGCCGGCCTATCAAAGCACCACCAGCTCGCCGCAATATTTTGGCACGATCGTGCACAACCCGAACCTGACTAATCCGTTGCCAGTGCTGCACTTGTTCATACCCCAAAATCTCCTGGACCTCGCCGGTAACGGCCAGGCTCGTCAGCCCGCGTCTATTTATTACCTCGGAGAATTCTACGACAACATCGGCATGAACGTGCACGGCCAATCCAGCTCCGGCTTTCCCAGACACAGTTACGATCTCGATTTCAATCCCGGTGATAACTTCAGTTACGATCCAAGCCAGGACCGCGTCGACGACATCAACCTGCTGACCACCTATCCCGACAAAGCCAAGATGCGCAATATGCTCTCGTATGGCATTTATAAGGACGCAGGCTCAGCGTACCATTTCGTCTACCCGATTCGCGTTCAGCATAACGGGGTATACTTCGCAGATTATCACCTCGTCGAAAACGGTGATGAGAACTTCCTGAAACGTCTCGGCCTGGATGAGCGGGGCGCGTTGTACAAAATGTACAATTCGTTCGAAAACCCGCTAACCGGCCTGAACCAAAATGCGGAAAAGAAAACCCGCAAAAATGAAGGCAACGAAGACCTGGTAGGATTGTGGAACGGCGCCCAGAGCGCCACCTACATCTGGGACAACGTCGATGTGCCGGGCACCATGAACTTCCTGGCGGCCCGCATACTCACCGGCGACGTCGATTGCTGTCACAAGAACTATTACTTCTATCGCGACAGCGAAGGCAACGGTGAGTGGACCGGCATGCCATGGGACGTGGACCTAAGCTTCGGCCGAAACTGGAACGGAACCACCTATTATTGGGACGACACCATGTACCCCAACAACGGGTTGGATGTGGGCGGCGGCAACCGCTTGTTCGGCACGATGCTCGGTAACCCTGCCATGCGGCAGATTTATCTGCGCCGCATCCGCACCCTCATGGATGAACTGTTGCAACCGCCCGGTACACCCGCCAACCAGTTGAAGTTCGAAGCCCAGATGGATTACTGGCGTGACCTCATCGCCCCCGATGCCGAACTGGAGAAGACCCGCTGGCCAACCTGGGGCGGTGGCCCTTCTACGCCCAACGCCAACGCGATCATTTCCACTTGCTGCACCCAAAGCGTGGCCCAGGCGACTGCCCTGATGAAAACCAACTACATGCCCGCGCGACGCACCTATATGTATGGCCTGTCGCCCGGCACACTTCCCGCCGCGCAGCCGACCAACGCCGTCGTGCGTATTGCCTCCGTGGAATACAACCCTTCCAACGCCAACCAGGAGCAGGAGTACATCCAGTTTCAAAACACGAACAGCTACGCCGTCGATATGTCCTTCTGGTCCGTCACGGGCGCGATCAGTTACACCTTTAAGGGCGGTGTTGTTATCCCGGCAAACAGTTCGCTCTACTTGTCACCGAACGTCGTGGCATTCCGCGCGCGCACGAGCGGGCCGCGCGGCGGACAAAATCTGTTCGTCCAGGGCAATTACGACGGGCAGCTCTCGGCCCGCGGCGAAACACTCTATCTCGTCGATCGGCGCGGTCGCGTTGTAAATACCAATGCCTATCAGGGTAATCCCAGCGGGCCGCAGCAGTATTTGCGCATCACGGAAATCATGTACCACCCCCCTGCTCCGCCCGCAGGCAGCCCTTATGACAACGAGGAATTCGAGTACATCGAGCTTAAGAATATCGGGCCCACCAACCTGAACCTCACGGGCGTTCACTTCAGGGAAGGTGTCGAATTCGCCTTCACCGCCGGCGCTACGCTCGGCGCAGGTCAAACGATGCTGCTGGTGAAAAACGTGGCCGCCTTCACTTCGCGCTACGGCTCCGGTCAAAACATCGGCGGCGTTTACGCCGGCACTCTCGACAACAGCGGTGAAGAAATCCGTCTCGACGACGCAGTTAACGAGAAAATCCTCGAGTTCCGTTACGAGAACAACTGGTATCCGAGCACCGACGGCATGGGGTTCTCGCTCGTCACCGCCAACGAGAACGCCCCTTACTACGCGTGGAACTCGAAGCCGGGCTGGCGCCCCAGCGGTGTCGATGGCGGTTCCCCCGGCAACACCGACAACCCGCCGCCCACGGTGGCAACGATCCTCGTCAACGAAGTCTTCTCGCATTCCGACGTGCCGGACGTCGACTACATCGAACTCTACAACCCGAACACCTTCGCCGTGAACATCGGCGGGTGGTTCATCTCCGACGACTTCGCGGCCCCGAAAAAATATCGCATCACCAACGGCGTGACCATTCCTGCCGGCGGTTACATGGTTTTTGATGAGACCCAGTTCAACGCGAACACCAATCTGGCCACCAGTTTCTCCTTTGGCTCAACCGGCGACGAGGCTTACATCTTCTCCGGCGACGGCACGAATCTGACCGGCTTTTTCCACGGCTACGAATTCGACGCCGTCTTCACCGGCGAATCCATCGGCCGCTATTATACGAGCACGGGCGCTGTCCATTTTGTGAGGCAAAATGCCCGCACCCGCGGCGCCACCAACGGGCTGCCCAAAGTCGGTCCCGTGGTCATCAGCGAAATCATGTACCACCCGCCGGATCGCCCGGGTGGCGTGGACGATGATGACATGGAATTCGTCGAATTGCGTAACTTGACCGCCGCCGCCCTGCCGCTGTTCGAATACAATACCGGTTGGCGCATCCGCGGTGGAGTTGATTTTGATTTCCCTTCGACCGCCACCATCCCGGCCAACGGCTACGCCATCGTCGTCTCATTCCATCCGCTCGATACCGCCCGTGCGACGGCTTTCCGGGCGCGGTATAACCTGGCCGCCAGTGTTCCTCTCTACGGCCCCTGGTCGGGCAAGCTCGACAACAGCTCCGATCGCGTCGAACTCCAGCGCCCCGATAACCCCGAAGGCGACGACATTCCCTTCGTTCTTCTCGAAGAAGTCGAGTACGCCGATTTGCCTCCATGGCCGCAGCTCGCCGATGGCGTCGGGCCTTCCCTTCAGCGCCTCGATGTAACGAGATATGCGAACGATCACGTTAACTGGACCGCCGTCCTGGCCTCTCCCAATGCTCCGTACGTCGGCGGGACGGCGCCAACCATCACCGCCCAGCCGACCGACCAGACCGGCGTGGCCGGGGAAGGCGCAACGTTTACCGTGCAGGCGGCGAGTACTCCTCCATTGGGTTTCCAATGGTTCCACGGCACTGAGCAAATCTATGGCGCCACCTCGCCAACGCTCCAGCTCACCAATCTCAGGCCGAACGATGGCGGCGAATACTCGGTGATTGTATTTAACGGCGGCGGTTCCGTCCTCAGCTCGACCGCGACGCTCACTGTCCTGGTCCCTGCCAGCATCACGCGCCAGCCCGCGAATGTCATCATGAGGGGCTCCAACGCGCCCGGCATTTACGGCCACACCTTTAGCAGCGCCACCTTTACGGTCGACGCGACCAGCAGCACCCCGATCACTTACCAATGGCGCTGGAATGGCCAGAACATCCCCGGCGCCACCTCGCGCACTCTCGTCATTCCAAATGTCACCCTGGCGAACGTCGGATCGTACGATTGCATCCTCACCGACGCCGTCCGGCCAATCACCACCCTGCCGGCTCAGTTGATCGTCAATGTGCCGGCCCTGATTGTCCAAAATCCGAGATCGCAAATTGCCTTCGCGGGCGAAACGGTCCGCTTGGAGGTGATCCCGAGCGGCACGGAGCCGTTTGGCTATCGCTGGCGGCGCAATGGCGTAACCATTAGCGGGCAGACAAACGCCGTTTTGACCCTCGTCAGTGTGCAACCCGCCAACTCCGGCCAATACTCGGTCGTCGTGACTAACCAGGGCACCTTTCCCAGCGGCCCCACTCTTAGCACTATCGCAACCCTGGTAGTTTACGATGCCGATCGCGATGGCGACAGTACGCCCGATGTCTGGGAAACCGCCAACGGCTTCAACCCGGACGACCCTAATGACGGCGACGCCGACACGGACGGTGATGGCATGATCAACAGTGAGGAATTCATCGCCGGCACCGACCCGCGCGATCCCCAAAGCTATTTTTGGACCGACCTCGGAGTTTCCAGCGATGGCACCAACATCATGAACTCGCTGCAATTTCCTGCGATCTCCAACCGCAATTATACCGTGCAGGTGAGCCCGAACATTTCGAGCACTACCTGGTCTAACTTCTTCATTCTGCAAAGCGCTCCCACGAATCACCTCCAACTTCTAAACGACGTGCAGGCGGTGACCAACCGCGTCCCAATGCGCTACTACCGGGTGGTAACGCCGTTTCCGCCGGACTAGGCGCAATCATTAACATTGCAAGGCGCTCCGCGAGCCCAAAGCCTCGAAAGGCGGCGCGATGTTCGCCGAGGACAAGCGCAACACCGCTCTCGGATTGACGTGCCGGCGCGACGTGGAGTTTCCAGACCGTCAATCTACCGCGTCGATCCATCCGACCTTTCGAGCGGCACTCAGCGCGAAGGTGTAATAACGAGGGCCGTCGCTCGTTTGCATCCGGTAGGACGCCAGGTGCGCGATGGGAACCCCGAGCCGTTCGAGCTTCCCGGCCTCTTCGCTGATAATGAAGGTGAAGGATTTCAGATCTTTGAGGTCCTTCTGCAGCGCCGCGACCCGGCGTTTGGAATTACTGAAGTTCGTGCGAAATTCCGGCGTTAGCATCTCGGAATCCTTCTTTTCGGCCAGGTCCACGAGGCATTGCTTGAGCTGAAGGCTGAACTCGGGGTTTGGATCCTTCTGCGGTTTCATGGTGTGGAGAGTCAGGCCCGGTATGTAGTGCCCTGCCACACGCTCCGCGATGCCAAACGCACTCCCGCGACCGTTCATTAACACAATGACTGTCAGTCCCTCCTCCTGAAAACGGGTGATTTGGGTGGACGTGCCGGGGCGGCCTCCGCCATGACCAACGGTGTGATGGCCGCGCCCACCTCCCAGGCTCCAACCAAAAGCGTAACCGCTTTCCTGACCGTTGTTCAGCCGGGTGGGCACCCACATTTGCCGCAGCGTTTCCTTCTTGAGAATGCGGTCGGTGTGGAGCGCGGCATCCCACTTCGCGAGGTCCAGCACGGTCGAGAGCAAACCGCCGTCGCCGTTGTTCCAAAGAGTGGGGTTGAGCAAGTCGATGTTCTCGAATCTGTTTGTCTTCCAGTCATACAACCCCGCGCGGTTGGGAATGATATCGAACGGACTGTCGCGGCGTGTGGCCGTCATGTCCAAAGGCCCAAAAACGTGCTCGGCCAGGAATGCGTCATATCGTTTTCCGGAGAGTTTTTGGATGAGCATCGCCAGCAGCACATAGTTGCTGTTCGAATAGGCGTATTTGTCGCCCGCCGCGAAGTCCAGCGGCGCATTCGTCATAATCTGGAGCAGCCGCTCGTGCGTGAAATCGTTTCGCCACTCGGCCGGCGGGACAATGTTGAGATAATCCTTAATGCCGGACGTCATGGTGAGGAGATGCCGCACGGTAATGTTGCTCCAGGCGGCGGGCAGTTCGGAGAAATGCTTCGTGATGCTGTCCGAGAGCTGAAGCTTGCCGCCCTCAACCAGGAGCATGATCGCCGTGGCCGTAAACTGTTTGCTCACCGACGCGAGCTGGTAAGCGGTCTCGGGCGTGGCTGGGACGTTCCATTCCAGGTTGGCCAAACCATAGCCTTTAGCCTTGATCACCTTTCCGTTTTTGACCACGGCCAGGGAAAGGCCAGGAATGTTCTGCCGTTTGAGCTGCGCCACGATGTAATTGTCAATCTCATCGGCCGCGAACGACGCGGCTCCGAACCAGACCAGCAAAACGCACGCGAACGACAACCGGTTGATCCGCGGCAGGCGGCGATTTAAGACAGAGATCATGCGTGACTCATAGTTATAACACCGCAACCGGCCTGATTTGTTTCAACGCCTAACGTTTTGCAATTCCTTTTTGTGATCGGAAAAGGAAGCTTTTAGATGGGAGAGGACGGCGCCTCAATCAGTCGGTGCCAGGGGCATGGGTTCGGGAACGATGCGGTAGAAGCGGCGTGGGAAGCGGCCGCGGTCGGTTTCCACGAAGTTGACGGTGTCGTTTACGGCTGAGGTGGTGGAAATGGTTTCCCAGTTGATAAGGTCGGTGCTGGCTTCTACGCGGTAGTTGCCGGCCGTGGCTTTGAATGAAATGTGCAAGGCGCCCGCAACGGGAGTGCAGGTGGCGGCGCGAGCGATGACTTCCGGGCCGGCATCTGCGATCACAGCGGCGGCGTGGCTGCGAGAGCCGATGGTGTAAACCGGCGGGAAGTCGGGCGCGAAACCGGCGGGCGGAGGCGGCATGAGTTCAACGACAACGCTTTCGAAGTCTTCGGCCAGGTTGTCGGCCAACGGACGGATGGTGACAGTCGCAGAGCGTTGGCCGGCCGGAATGAGAACGCCGGCGGAGAGGTTTTCGTAATCGACGCCGTTCTGGGCAGTGCCGAGGAACCTGAAGGCGACCGGAAGGGCAGTGTTCGTGGGCCCGGTCCGGACTATGCGGAAGGTAGCAGTATCCAGCACCGCGTTCGCAGCGTTCGAGGAAGGCTCAGTCGCATAGGAATCGGGCGCGTAAATGTTGACGACGGGGAAGGCGTTGGATGCGCCGACACGAATTTGCACGCCCGCGGAGGTGGCGCTGGCGTTGTCGTCGTCCAAGGCGCGAGCGGTAAGGACGTGTGAACCGGGAGCCGGATCGCGCCACGTGAAGGTGAAAGTCTGGGGCTGGCCGGGCGGCGGCGCGACGATGAAATCGAGAGTTTGCTCACCGATCTTGAGGCCGTCGGCGAAGAACTCGACGCGGCGCACGTAGCCATCGGGATCGTGGGTGGAGGCGTCGATGTCGATGGCCGCGGTGTCGGGCGGGAATTCCGCGCCGCCGGTGGGCCGGGTGATGGTGACTTGCGGCGGTTGATTGGCGGGGTTGCCTGGGCGACTGCGATACGTGAGCCAGGATTGGCCGGTGCGCGGGTCAATGAGGTACATGCGCGACTCGCTGTATTGGTAGTTGATCGGCTGCGAAGGCTCGAGAAGGAGGACCAGATATTCGCCGACAGAAACGAGTTCGGTGGTGTGAACGCCGAGGCTGAGGCCGTAGGCCTGGAGGTCGATCCGGAACTGGCTCTGGAACTCCCCGCCGGGAGTGAATTTCATGACCGAGGGCGAACCACAGTCACCGCCGAAGACGGTGAGGCCGTAGAGGGAATCGCTGGCGGCGTGGTATTCGAGGCTGTCGACGTCGCGATTGTCCATGCTGCGAACGACGCTCCATTGCTCGGTGTTGGGGGCGTAGCCATAGAGGTAGCCTTCGCCGCCGAAGCTGCTGAGGAGCACGCGGTTGCGTTGCGGGTCGTAAGTGAGGCCCCACGGCCAGCTCAATTCGGGCAGAGTCGCGGGCGGCTGGAAGGCCTGTTCAGTGTGGGTCTGGGTGTCGACGCGGAACGGCTCGTGCCAGTTGAGTCCGTAGTAGTAGCGGGTGCCGCCGTCGCGAATGACGCGGATGGCCGGGAGCAGGACTGAGTCTTCCTGCGGACCGGCGAGGGTGTATCGGCGCGTGAAGACTTCGCCGCTGCCGCGCTGGCTGAAGGAGAGCTGGAACTGGAGGTTCGGCAACTGAGAGGCCGGCGTGGGCACGGGGTAGTTCGCGCGGAGCCGCGGATCGTCCTGCACGGCGTCGATGACGATGGGCGCCGGATAAGGCGCCTGGTATCCGCCGTGGAAGCTGGCGATTTCCAGGCCGGTCATGGCGCGAATCTTTTCGAAGGCGCGATAGACATCGGGGCAGTCGAGCGAGTGGCCGACGTAGAGGTAGTCCCCCGGGCTGTTCGGGTATGTGAGATCGATGATCTGGACTTCGGAGCCCACGCCTTCGACCCTTTGCGCGTAATAACCGCCAAGAATAATGCGATCGACTACGGTGGCGTCGCCAACAGTCAGATGCCACACGACCGGTTCGTAGGCGCTGAGGACGAGGGTGACGCGTTTGCCGGGGCGATTGACGCGGACGGCGGCATCGCCCTGTTCGTTGTTGTGGCTGGTGCTGCCGCCAGGAGCGGTGCCGGAGTAGGCGCCGACGACGTGGAGTTCGCGGTCACCCGGAGGTTCGCCGCGAACAGTAATGTTGACGGGCGGGGAGATCACGCTGTTGGTGTTGGAACGCGGCGCGCGCGCGGTCAAGACGTGATCGCCAGGAGGCGCGTTACGCCATTCGAAGCGATGCTCGATCGGCGTGCCATTGGGCGGTGGCTGGACGAATTGAATGTTGGAGACGCCGATGCGCTGGCCACCGGCGAAAAATTCGACGTACGAGATGTAGCCGTGGAGGTCGATGGCAGTGGCTTCGATGAGGATGGTTTCACCAGGGTTGAAGCTGGCGTTGTTCGTTGGCCGAGTGATCGCAAGCGTGGCTTCGGTAATTCCATCCTCGCGGATCCAAACGGTGGCGGTGCCATGTATCAACGACAGAAGACAATTCGCGCCGGGCGGGCAATCTGAAATGGTGGCGATGACGGTCTCAATGCCTTCGCTGACCTGGTCCGGGACAGCTTGAATTCGGATCTCTACCGAAGCAGCTCCCGCGGGGATTGTCACTGATGCGGACGGCTGTTGGTAATCCACACCCGGCGTCGCCATACCGGAATAGTAGACGAAGACGGACAACGGCTCGTTGGTGGGACCGGTGCGCGAAATCCTGAAGACGCCCGTGAGCGGCACACGGCGCAAGGGCTCCGATGTTTCTTCGGCGATTGGAGACGTGGCCTCGATACGCACGAGCGGCGGTGGATCGCCGCGAACGGTGATGGAGACCGGGGGCGATTTAATGGCCGAGCCGTCGGCGCGGGTCGCGCGGGCGGTCAGCACGTGCAGGCCAGAGGCAGCGCCATGCCATTCGAAGTGGTGTTGGATCGGGGTACCCGGGTCTGGGGGTACGATAAAGACAACTTCGGACACCCCGATCCTGTTCTCACCATCCCAAAATTCGACGCGGCTGATGTAGCCTTCGAGATCGACGGCAGTGGCTTCGATGAGAATGGTTTGGCCGGGATCGAAGACGGCGCCGTTGGTCGGCCGGGTGATAGTGAGGCCGGCTTCAGTAAAAGGATCATCGACGACGAAGACGGTGGCGCTGGCGTGCGCGGGGTCGACGTTGAAGGGCGAGCACGGGATTGGCGCGCCAACGAGGGCGCAATTGAAAACGCGGGCGACGACGGTCTCGATGCCTTCGGGCAAATCGTCTCGAATGGCACTGACGACCAGCGTTGCGGAGTTGGTGCCGGCGGAGATTGTCACCATCGTGGGCAGAGCCTGGTAGTCGCTCCCAGGCGTAGCAGTGCCGGAGTACGTGACCCAAACTTGCAACGCGTTCGTCGTCGGGCCGTCGCGCGAAATGCGGAACGCGCCCATGCGTGCGAGTCTGTCCAAAGGACCGGTGTCCTCTTCGGCGATGGGCGAGATGGTGTCGATGCGAACAACGGGGCGAACGACATTCCCTTCCACCGTGATGTTAACCGGCGGCGACGTGGCGAAAATGGTCTCCGCACCGTGCATGGCGCGAACCGTCAGCGTATGAGTGCCCGGCGGCGGGTTGATCCACCTAAAGCGATGGGAAACAAAACTGATGGGAGGGCCATCCAGAGGAGCCGGGATGGGAAAGAAAACGCGCGCGATCCTCTGTGAGCCCGCAAAGACGTCGGCAGCGGTGACGAATTCGCTCGGATGAAAAGCGGCAAAGATGATGTCGACCGAGGCCGGGGACTGGAAATGCTCGCCGTCGCGCGGCGCGACAATTTCGACCTCGGGTTTTGTTTCGCCGCGGTCGAAGATGGCGGCGACGGCGTAATCGTTTTCTCGATTAATCTCGTAAGTGGGGAGTGGACCGAGCAACGGGGAAGGTTGAAGTCGAATCAGAACAGTTTCCATGCCTTCGGCGGCGTTGTCTTCGCGCGCGAGGAGGCTGAGCACGACGGAATTGGAGCCTGCCGGAATCAGAACGGTTAGGGAGGACGTATCGCCGAGCTGCGGGATGTGATAATCCTGTGATGGATTCGCTGATCCGCCAATGGAAAGGAAAACGCGGAGTTCGCGCGAAAGATCGCCGGTGCGAGCGATGCGGAAACGGGCTTGATCGGGCTGGATTTCGGGGACGGTCACTTCGGGGAATTCAGTCGCGATCGGATCTTCTGCGAAGATGCGCACGACCGTCCCTGGCGGCGGCGTATCGTTGTCGATGATGGTGATTGTCGCGCTCGAGGCGGACGGGTCTTCGAAATACGTTGGGCCGGGTATCGGTGTGAAGCGCGCGACAACGGTTTCGGGACCTTCGACCAGACTATCGTCGGTCGGCACCAGCATGACAGATGCGGCGTCGCGTCCGGCCGGAATGACGATACTGCTCGGCAGTTCGGGATAGTCTTGGCCCCGCGTGGCGGTGCCGGAGTAGCTGAGGTAGACGCGCAAATCCTCATTCGTGGGCTCGGTGCGGCGCACGACAAAGCTTCCGTAAGCGCAATCCGTGTTCAGCGGACAGAATTCCGGCGACTGCGCGTTTTGCGCCGGCAACGTCTCCAATCGCACCACCGGCCGGCCGAATGACTCGACGGTGATGTTGACAGGCGGAGAGGTGAGCCAATTGTTGAAAGAGAGTTCAGCCCGTGCGGTCAAAACGTATTGGCCCAAGGGCGGATTGGTCCAGATCGCGTTGTGTACGCTCGGCAGTCCTGGAATCGGGGGTTGCGTGGTTGCATTCCCGTGAGCGCGGGCGATCAATTGCCCATTGGCGTAAAACTCGGAATTGTAGACTTGATTGCTCAGGTTAACCGCGATTGCGGAAAGCTCGATCCACTGCCCAAGCAGGAACTGAGAGCCGCCAGAGGGCGAAATGATATCGATGCGCGCCGTCGGCGCGTTCGGTTCGTCATCGTGAATGACAACGAGCGCGTCTTTCGAGTAGCTCTGGAGCACGTAGGCCGAAGATGGCACGAGCCGGACGCGGACCACCTCGGGGCCTTCGACGAGCAGATCATCCTTCGGAAGCAGATTGAACTGGACCGACGACTGCCCCGCCGGGATCGTCACACTCGAAGGCAACGCCTCGTAATCAACGCCCGAAGTCGCGGTGCCGTCGGTCCGCAGAGAGACTGTCAAAGCACTGCTCGTCGGTGCGGTGCGCCTGATTGTCAGGACAGCCGGAGCCACG
>Ga0075418_10001665_pt1 | contig 25319 bp, 22 predicted proteins | sample SoiMetdeltSBSDD2_FD_81776 | JGI IMG/M metagenome (GOLD analysis project Ga0075418, IMG submission 81776) | Bulk soil microbial communities from a Populus tree surrounding site in Tennessee, USA - Soil MetaG P. deltoides SBSDD2 | ecosystem: Environmental > Terrestrial > Soil > Tree plantation...
CTGCTGTGGCCGATCAAGCAGAAGTACGGCACCAGCCTGTCGTGGGCCGACCTGCTCGTGTTCGCCGGGGACGTCGCCATGCAGTCCATGGGCTTCAAGACCTTCGGCTTCGGCTTTGGGCGGGAGGACCGTTGGGAGCCCGAGGAGATCTTCTGGGGGACCGAGGACACGTGGCTCGGAGACGAGCGCCACGCCACTGGCGGGGAGATGCGCGGGCCTTTCGGCGCCGATCATATGGGCCTGATCTATGTGAATCCGGAAGGCCCGGGCGGCAACCCGGACCCGGCCCGGGCGGCGAAGTTCATTCAACAAACGTTCGCCCGAATGGCGATGAATGACGAGGAGACGGTTGCGCTCATCGTTGGCGGTCACACGGTCGGCAAGGCCCATGGTGCTGCCCCTGCCCCGCAGAACGTCGGTCCCGAGCCAGAAGGCGCCAGCCTGGAGGAGCAAGGTCTGGGCTGGACGAACAAGTTTGGTAGCGGCAAGGGCGGCGACACAATCACGAGCGGGCTCGAGGGCCCCTGGACCAATAACCCGACGAAGTGGGACAACGGATTCCTTGACAACCTCTACAACTATGACTATGAGCTAACGACGAGTCCGGCCGGCGCAAAGCAGTATGCTCCCAAGCCGAATGCCGCTGGCGTCCCCACCGCGCCCGATGCTCATAATCCGTCGAAGCGGCAAACCACCATGATGCTCACGACGGACCTTTCGTTGAAGGTGGATCCCACCTATGCAGCTATCACGAAGCGCTTCCACGAGCATCCGGAACAGCTCGCCGATGCGTTCGGTAGGGCGTGGTACAAGCTGTTGCACCGCGACATGGGACCCGTCTCGCGCTACCTCGGACCGTGGGTTCCGCCCCCGCAGATTTGGCAGGACCCCATCCCCGCAATCGATCACGAACTGATCGGGGAGAAGGACATCTCCGACCTCAAGGGCAAGCTCCTTGCATCGGGGCTGTCTATCTCCCAATTGGTCTCCACCGCCTGGGCCGCGGCGGCGAGCTTCCGAGGCACCGACAAGCGCGGTGGCGCCAACGGGGCCCGGATCCGCCTCGCGCCACAGAAGGATTGGAAAGTAAACAACCCGCCCGAACTGTCAAAGGCACTGCAGACACTCGAGAAGATCCAGCAGGACTTCAACCGGTCACAGTCCGGCGGGAAGAAGGTCTCGCTCGCTGACCTGATCGTCCTTGGCGGGTGCGCGGCCGTCGAACAAGCGGCCAAGAATGCCGGGTACGACATCACAGTCCCCGTCGCGCCGGGGCGCACGGACGCTTCGCAAGAGCAAACCGACGTGGAGTCGTTTGCCGTGCTCGAACCGACCTTCGACGGATTCCGCAACTACGTCCAAGCCGGAGAGGAGCTGTCGCCGGAGACGCTGCTGGTGGAGCGGGCCTTCATGCTTAATTTGACCGCTCCAGAGATGACTGTTCTCGTCGGCGGCATGCGTGCCCTGAATGCTAACTCCGGGCAGTCCGGACACGGTGTCTTCACCAAGCGCCCAGGAACGTTGACCAACGACTTCTTCGTGAATCTGCTGGACATGAGCACGGAGTGGAAGCGATCCGCCTCGGGTCCGAACGAGTACGAGGGGCGCGATCGCGCCACCGGCGCTCTGAAGTGGACCGGCACCGCCGTCGACCTAGTTTTCGGCTCGAACTCCCAGCTCCGAGCCCTCGCCGAGGTTTACGCGCAGGAAGACTCGAAGGAAAAGTTCGTGCGTGACTTCGCAGCGGCGTGGACGAAGGTGATGAACCTCGACCGCTTTGATCTCGTGTGAACTAAGCAGCGACGAGGGCCGTCCACACCCTTCCGCATTCTATTGTCACCGAGCCGGCAGCGGAGTTTCTGCTGGAAGGCGTGTACACACGCTATTGCGCACGCCCATTGAAGCGGTCACTTGAACGGTTCGTGGTGATGCTGCTGGCAACCTGGCGGCGACAAGTGTATTCCAGTAGTTAGACTTCGGCCTGTAGAAAGTTGTACCTAGGAAGGTTTTTCGATCTATTAGGGGAATCCACAGGCGGGTGTATTGCGCTGGACGCGTATGTCTAATCGGAACTCACATCGCCATCCGTCACCGCGCCGAGGCTGCTGCTCGACACCAGCTTTGCGTACTTGGCGAGAACGCCGCGCGGGTAACGAGTAGCAGGTCTGTGCCACTTCGCGCGACGTCGAGATAACTCGTCGTCCGACACATTGAGCTGCAGCAGCCGCGCTTCTGAGTCAACGGTTATCGAATCATTCTCTTCAACCAGCGCCAGGGTTCCTCCTACTGCTGCCTCAGGCGCGACGTGTCCTACAACCATCCCATAGGTCGCCCCCGAAAAACGCCCGTCGGTGATTAGCGCCACTGAATCTCCAAGACCCGCACCGATAATCGCAGACGTCGGCGCCAGCATCTCGCGCATCCCCGGACCGCCCTTTGGTCCTTCGTAGCGAATCACAACTATGTCACCGGGTTTGATTTGACCCGCCAGAATCGCTTCCAGACAAATCTCTTCGGATTCGAAAACGCGAGCTGGACCGGTAATAGTCTTGCTCTTTATGCCGGTGATCTTTGCAACCGCGCCTTCCGTCGCCAGATTGCCTCTCAGAATCGCTAGATGACCCTGCTCATAAACAGGGTCGTTCCACGGTCGTATGACATCCTGATCGCCGGATGGTTCGCTCGGCACACCGCTCAGCGTCTCGGAGACCGTGTCCCCGGTTATCGTCAGCGCGTCGCCGTGCAGACATCCGTTGACCAACAAGATCTTCATCACCTGAGGGATTCCGCCAGCCCGATGAAGATCAGTCGCTACGTATTTACCCGATGGTTTGAGATCGCATAGCACCGGCACCCGGGTGCGAATGGCTTCAAAGTCATCGAGCGTCAGTGGCACTCGAGCCGCGTGCGCAATCGCCAGCAGATGCAATACCGCGTTGGTGGAACCGCCTACGGCCATTACCACGGCAATAGCGTTCTCGAAGGCTTTGCGGGTCAGGATATCGCTCGGAAGGATTTGTTTGCGGACGGCCGCCGCCAGCACCTCCGCGGACTCCGCCGCGCTGTCAGACTTCTCAGAGTCCTCGGCGGCCATCGTTGAAGAATAGGGCAAGCTCATGCCCATCGCCTCAATTGCTGAAGACATGGTGTTAGCAGTGAACATCCCGCCGCACGATCCGGCGCCCGGGCACGCGTGCCGCTCAACTTCAAGCAACTCGCGCTCGGTGATCTTCCTGGCGCTAAAACTGCCAACTGCCTCAAACGCGCTTCCGATCGTCAGAGCCTGGCCGGCGTATTCGCCCGGCTTGATCGTGCCTCCGTAAACAAAAATCGCCGGGATGTTCAAACGTGCGATTGCGATCATCGCTCCTGGCATGTTTTTGTCACACCCGCCGACGCACACCACTCCGTCCATACTCTGGGCGTTGCAAACGGTTTCGATCGAATCGGCTATGACCTCGCGAGAAACAAGCGAATACTTCATACCTTCGGTGCCCTGCGAAATGCCGTCGCTTACCGTAATGGTTCCAAAGACCTGAGGCATCGCGCCGGATGCCGTGAGGACGGCCATGGCTCTTCGAGCCAATCCGTCGAGGCCCAGGTTGCACGGGGTTACGTTGCTGTAGCCGTTTGCGACGCCGATGATCGGCTTAATGAAATCGTCATCCCCGAAACCGACCGCGCGGAGCATCGCCCGGTTAGGCGAGCGATTAACTCCCTGAGTGATCAGTTTGCTTCTGCGATTATCGGTCACCTGACTCCTTTGCAAGCTTTCTGGTTTCTGGTCTCTGGTTTTATCCATCGTTGACTTGGCGGACTCTCGAACCACAAACCACAAACCCGCTGGCGTGTGCGGCTCAATTCACCGCGTCGGATAGAGGTTTGCCCGGAGCTCGAACCGGAGCGCTCGACTGACCGCCGAGCAGCTTCTCGCTAATCGACTCGATTACACGCTTAAACGCCTGCGCTGCGTGAGACTGAGCGTCAGTCCGACGGCGTACCGCCCACAGAGTTCTCTCGTGCCGGAATCCGTCTATCGGGACGACAACCAGCTCCCCGCGCTCACATTCTTCACGTACGCACATCAAAGGAACAAAAGCCACGCCCAGATTCATGGCCACGAATCGCTTTATCGTTTCGATGGTTGTTATTTCGATGGTGATGTTGAGTGGTGTCTGAAACCTGCGGAAGGTCTCGATCACTTTCTCGCGGGCAGGCGAGCGGACGTTGTGGCCTACAAACGATTCGGCCCCCAGGTCGCGAATGTGCGCTCGCTCGGCGCCGGCCAGCCGGTGCAACGGGCTTACGATAAACGCAAGCTCATCTCTCATTATTGGAGTCGCTTCAAGATCGCTCTCATCAGGCAAGAAAGAGAGGATCGCAAAATCGAGGTTACGCTGGTGCAGCTCGTACGGAAGCCTGGCCGAAAGTTGTCGCGAGACTTCGATCTTTATCTTCGGATACTGCTCGCGGAATTCGAGGATCAGGCGCGGCAGCAAGTACAGACTGGTGCTCTCGTTTGCTCCGATGCGGATTCTTCCACTTTGAAAGGTGTGGAGTTGTTGGAGAGCTGCGACGCCCTCATCTCTTAAATTGAGCAATCGCTTGGCGTGCTCGTAAAGCACTTCGCCGGAATCGGTCAGCACATAATCGTTGCGTTTGGAACGATCGAAGAGCGGGGCGCCGAGTTCCTGCTCGAGTTTGCGAAGCGCCATTGTCAGCGCCGGCTGGGTGCGGAACACGCGGTCGGCCGCTTTGCGAAAGCTGCCTTCTTCCACCATCGCCACAAACATCTCGAGCTGCATCAACTCCATCGTAAACCTCGAATCAAGGCGATACTCAAAACGCTTTTATACAACAACCGCAGCCGGCTTGTCCGCGACCTGGTGTAGCCAGCTTGCGTAACGGCTATCTCGACCCGCCGTGGCATCGGCGAATACCTGCTGTATCCTTTGCGTCACCACGCCGCGCCGCCCCGCACCTATCTGCGTTCCGTCCAGCTCTCGGATCGGGGTGACCTCAACCGCAGTGCCGGTGAAGAACGCTTCGTCCGCCGAGCGAAGATCATCGAGCGTGAGCCGTCCGACCTCCACCTCATAGCCAAGATCGCGGGCGATATCGATAACCGAATCACGGGTAATCCCGAGCAGGATAGAAGAGCTTTCATCGTTGGTCAACAAACGGCCATCGCGGACGAGAAACAGGTTTTCTCCCGAACCCTCGGCGATGTGACCCGACTCGTCCAGGAGCAGTGCTTCGTCATAGCCGGCGGCTGCTGCTTCGCGAGCCGCCAGCATCGAGTTCAAGTACCCTCCACACCCCTTGGCGGTCGTCGGCAACATGCGGGAATGGAACTTCGCCCACGAAGCAACTGTCACGCGCACGCCTCGTTCGACGCTTTCTTCGCCAAGGTACGCCCCCCACGGCCAGGCAAGAATTACCACTTCTACCGGGCAGTTGAGAGGATGCACAGCGAGGCTCGAGCTGCCGTAATAGCAGATCGGCCTCACATAACAACTGCTGAAGCCGTTGCCCAAAATCGTCGCGCAAACCGCATCTGCAAGTTTGTCTTTGGAATAAGGAATTCGAATTCCATACCAACTCGCTGACAAGAAAAGCCGTTCGAGATGCTGGTCCATCCGAAAGACAGCCGGACCGGTTTTGGTTTCATAGCACCGCATGCCTTCAAACACACCGCTGCCGTAATGCAGCGCATGAGCCGACACGTGAACGGTCGCGCCATTCCACGGAGTGAGCTCTCCGTTCATCCATACCAAATTCGTTTTATCGAACGTCATTGAAGATCCCTGCGAGGCACGCTGAATGTCTCAGTGGGGCGCGCCCATTTTTTTGTACGTTTCTATGCTCCGATCGGGAAGCCTGATAACGCAGCACCTAGGCCAAACCTAAAAGAACCCCCAACTGAAGTTGGGGATATTGCCTAGAGTTTTCACACAGTCCCCCTGCGTCGGTGGAGGCGACGCTACATTCACGCTGAACTCTCTATTTTCTCCGCCGCATTGTGGGCACGGTGCAATTTGTAGTTGACAGAGTCGGCGAGGGCCTGCCAGCTGGCTTCGATAACATTGTCTGAGACGCCCACGGTGCTCCAACACTCTCGACCATCCCGGCTTTGGATCAGCACTCGGACCTTCGCGGCGGTTGCTTTATCCGCATCCAGCACTCTGACTTTGTAGTCGGTCAACTGGACTTCTTCGAGGCACTCGAACGCCGGGCTCAGGCTGCGCCTCAGCGCCCTATCGAGGGCGTGAACGGGCCCGCAGCCCTCGGCGATCGCTTCCCGAAACTCCCCGTTGAGCGCTACCGTCACCCGCGCTTCAGACGTCAGCAATCCGCCCGACTCACGTTGGGTGGTGACGCGATAGCCCTCAAGTCTAAAGAACTCTTGATAGCTGCCCATCGCCCCTTCGAGCAGAAGGCGGAACGTTGCGTCGGCTGCCTCGAATTGAAAGCCTTCATGTTCGAGTTGTTTGATGCGGTCAATCACTGGTTGAAGCTTGAGGTGATCGCCTGAGACGTCGATCCCCATCTCCGCCGCCTTGTACAATATGTTGCTCTTTCCAGAAAGGTCGGAGACCAGCACGCGGCGGCTGTTACCGGTCAACTCCGGGTCGACGTGCTCGTAGGTTGATGGATCGCGCATTACCGCACTCACGTGGATGCCGCCCTTGTGGGCGAATGCGCTCTTTCCTACGAACGGCAGGTCGCTCGGGTGTGGCAGGTTGGCAAGCTCGGCCACGTATCGCGAAACGTGAGTGAGAGTGGCTAACCGCTCATGGCCTATCGTTTGATTGCCCAGCTTCAACTCGAGCGCCGGGATGACCGTGCACAAATTCGCATTCCCGCAGCGCTCACCATATCCGTTGATCGTTCCCTGCACTTGCGTCGCTCCGCACTCAACGGCAGCGATCGAGTTTGCGACCGCCAGTTCCGAATCGTTATGAGCGTGCATACCGAGCGGCGCGCTCACCGCCCGAGTAACCTGTCGAACTATCTCGGTTACTCGGCTCGTGAGCGTTCCGCCGTTTGTGTCGCAGAGCACGATCCAGTCCGCCCCGGCTCGCTCCGCGGCGAGCAGAGTTTCGAGGGCGTAGGGCGCGTCGGCTCGAAAGCCGTCGAAGAAATGCTCAGCGTCATAAATAACCTCGCGGCCTTTCGATTTCAGATAGGCAACCGATGCCGAGATCAGTTCGAGGTTCCTCTCAAGCGAGATTCCCAGGGCTTTGGTTACGTGCAAGTCCCAGGTCTTGCCGAAGATAGTCACAACCGGCGTTTCGGCTTCCAACAATGCCTTGAGGTTTGGATCTGTTTCCACGCGTTGGCGAGGGTGGGAGGTACTTCCGAATGCAGCGAGCCGAGCGCGATTGAAACCGAGGAAGCGCGCTCGCGCAAAGAACTCGGCGTCTTTGACATTCGAGCCCGGCCATCCACCTTCGATGTAATCGACGCCCAGCTCATCAAGCTGACGCGCGATCATCAGTTTGTCCTCGACAGAAAATGCAACGCCTTCGCCCTGCGTCCCGTCTCTCAGCGTGGTGTCGTAGATCCAGACTCTCATTTCAAACCGCCCACAAGAACTCATCGGGATCGTGATGAAGAAGGCGATCTTCACCGGTTATCCAATCGAGCCGCATCGGTGAGCAGATGTCCAGCGCGATCGTATCTTCGAGCGCTTCAGAGGAGTGTTCTACACCGGGTGGAATCGAAAGGATCTGGTTTGCGCGGAGAGTCACCGGGCCTGTCGGCAAGTGAAAACGCCACGCCCCTTTGAGGACGATGATTATTTCCTCGCTGTCGTGCGTATGCGGTTGAGTCACCGCCCACTGCATCACTTCGACTCTCGCGACCGCTATGTTGTCCCCGAGAGCGACCTTCCGAGTGTAAAGCTCGGAGATGCTCTCGGGCGTCATTCTGTCCCAATCAAAAAAACCCATATTATTTGCCATTCACTTAATTTTTAGCCTTATCGACGAGCCGCTTCTCGGACAGCCAGGGCATCATTCCGCGGAGCCGCCTGCCGACTTCTTCAATCTGGTGAGTTTCTCCTCTTGCCTCCAATTCCTTGAATCTCGTCTTTCCGGCTTCGTGCTCTGCCATCCACTCATCCGCAAAGGCGCCCGATTGAATATCGGCAAGCAAACTCTTCATCGCCTCGCGCGTAGAGCCGTTTATGACACGAGGCCCCCGAGTCAAATCGCCATACTCGGCAGTGTTCGAAACCGAATAGCGCATGTTTGAGATTCCGCCTTCGTAGATCAGATCGACTATAAGTTTCACTTCGTGCAGACATTCAAAGTAGGCCATCTCCGGCGAGTATCCGGCCTCGACCAGAGTTTCGAACCCAGCCTGAATCAACGAAGTCAGCCCGCCGCACAACACGGCCTGCTCGCCGAACAAATCGGTCTCGGTTTCCTCTCTGAAAGTTGTTTCGATTATCCCGGCTCGTCCGCCTCCTATCGCCGACGCGTATGCGAGCCCGATCTGGCGGGTGTCGCCGGTCGGGTCCTGATGAACGGCGAGCAGACAGGGAACGCCGCGCCCCTGGGTGTATTCGTATCGTTCCAGATGGCCCGGGGCTTTTGGCGCGACCATGAAAACGTTTACTTCGTCCTGCGGGAGAATCTTTTTGAAGTGGATCGAGAAGCCGTGCGCGAAGGCAAGATAGTTACCCGGAAGAAGATTGTTTGCGATTTCCTGTTGATAGATTTTCGGCGCAAGCTCATCGGGAACAAGCATCATCACCACGTCGCCGTTGAACGCAGCTTCGTCCGTGTCTTGAACCACAAGCCCCGCGGCCTCGGCTTTGTCTCGGGACGCGCTGTCCGATCTGAGTCCGACGATCACATCACAGCCCGAGTCTTTGAGATTGTTGGCATGGGCATAGCCTTGCGCGCCGTAGCCGATCACCGCGATCTTCTTACCTTTGAGAAGACCGAGATCCGCATCTTTGTCGTAATAAACGTTCATGATTTCTCCGGTACCGTAGACTGTCCAGTCTGCGGGTTCTTAGTTCGCGCGATTCGAGCACCGCAGACTGGACAGTCTGCGGTACAGTAAACTCCGAGGTTACACCGTCATTTCCTCATCAATCTCTTGAACAACATCCTGCGCTGCGTTTCTTTCCGAGAGCCTGGTGATCGCCACTGTTCCGGTTCGCACGATTTCGCGAATGCCCAGAGGCTTGAGCAGTTCGATCAATGCGCTTACTTTGGCCCAATCGCCCGTCGCTTCGACGATGATCCCGTCACTCGACACATCGACGACTTTTGCGCGAAAGATGCCGGCAAGACTCACTACCTCCTGACGCGCCGGTCCGGCCTCGGCGCTCACGTTGATGAGCGCCATCTCGCGCTCGATGTGCAAAAACCCGGTCATGTCGACGGCTTCAATCACCCGGATCTGCTTTTCAAGTTGACGAGTGATCTGCTCAATAGTTTGGTCGTTCCCGGCGGTTACCAGTGTCATCCGAGAGATTTTCGGATCGAGCGTCTCCGCGACGGTTAAGCTTTCAATGTTGTAGCCGCGAGCGCTGAACAAACCGACAATGCGTGACAGCTCGCCAAATCGGTTCTCAACCAGGATCGACAGTGTGTGCCTCATCCGAGCACCATCTCCTTCAAACCGGCGCCGGCGGGCACCATCGGATATACGCTAGCTTCTTCAGAAACCAGAATATCCATCACCACGACGCCGGGCGTCGCCAGTCCGCGCCGCAGAACGCCGGGCAACTGGTCGGGCCGTGTCGCTCTCAACCCCACCGCTCCATACGCTTCGGCGAGCTTTACAAAATCTGGCAGCCACTCCATGTTCACGTGCGAGTAAGCGCCGTCGTAAAAGATCTCCTGCCATTGCCGAACCATCCCAAGATAGTTGTTATTCATCACGATGATCTTGATGTTGGTTTTGTACTGCACGGCGGTGGCGAGTTCCTGGGCGGTCATCTGAAAACCCCCGTCGCCGACGAAAGCGATCACCTGCCGATTTGGAAATGCGATCTGGGCGCCGAGCGCTGCCGGAAAACCAAAGCCCATGGTCCCAAGACCTCCCGAGGTCAGCGATTGTCGCGGCCCGTTGAACGGGTAGTACTGTGCGAGCCACATCTGGTGTTGTCCAACATCGGTAGCGATGATCGCATCGCCTTTTGTCAGCCCGTACAACTCCTCGATCAGGTATTGAGGCATGATCACCTGGTCGCTGTTTTTGTATGCGAGCGGTGCATACTCTCGCCACGTTTGGATCTGTTCCCACCAATCGGCCAACCGGCTCTCGCTGGTTTCACACGCTCGCTCGGGCAACAGGTCGAGCATCTGCCGAACGACACTCTTCGCATCGCCGACGATCGGGATCTGAGCGCGGACGTTCTTGCTGACCGATGTTGGATCGATATCTATGTGAATGATCTCGGCATTTGGGGCGAACTTATCGAGCGCGCCGGTCACCCGATCGTCAAATCGAACGCCTAGCGCGATGATCAAATCAGAGTCGGAGATCGCCATGTTGGCCCAGTAGGTCCCGTGCATACCGAGCATGCCCAGGCTTCGTGGATGGCCCGATGGAAAGCAGCCAAGCCCCATCAACGTCGGAGTGACCGGCAACGAAAGCCTTTCGGCAAGCTCCAGCAGTTCGTCCGAGCCGTTCGAGTGAATCACTCCGCCGCCGACATAAAGGACGGGCCGGCGAGCCTGACAAATCCGCTCAACCGCTCGTTTCACTTGCTTGAGGCTGCCGCGAAGACCTGGCCGATAACCGGGAAGGGATACCCGATCGGGATAAACGAAAGGCGCGGTCTCAGCGGTCACATCTTTCGGGATGTCGACAAGGACTGGGCCCGGACGGCCACTCGATGCAATGTAGAACGCCTCTTTGATGACCTCGGCAAGATCGCGGATATCTTTGACGAGATAGTTGTACTTTGTGCACGGCCGAGTAATGCCGACTGTGTCCGCTTCTTGAAACGCATCGGTGCCGATCATCTTTCTGGGCACCTGACCCGAAATGACGACCAGCGGCGTAGAGTCCATGAATGCGTTTGCGATTCCGGTGACGGCATTGGTAGCGCCCGGGCCCGATGTCACCAACGCTACGCCGACTTTGCCGGTGGCCTTGGCGTATCCCTCGGCCATGTGAATGGCGCCCTGTTCGTGGCGGCTCAGCACGTGGTGTAGCCGGCCGCACATCCTGTGAAGCTCGTCGTAGATGTGCAGCACGGCCCCGCCGGGGTAGCCGAAAATCGTATCGACGCCTTCGCGGAGGAGGGATTCGCAAAGTATCTGGGCGCCGCGCATCACCATCGGAATTTTGCGAGCATCGGCATCATCCACCGCCTTGTTCTCAAGTATCGCTGCCACCGAATTCTCCTTTGTTTGTCGGACAACCAAATCAAAAAGGCCACCATTCCGGTTTCGGATGGTGGCCTTTGCGCTAAACAATGAGCGCGACCATCATCCGCTGCCGCGGAGGAGGATAATGCTGACGATGTTTACAGCCACGAGCCCGACCTGGATGCCCGAAAGGAGTCGCGAGGCGCCTTGTCCGAGTTGTCGTTTCGCACTGGTTTGAGGGGTCGCGATCCGGCAAGCGAACTGCCAGTTTTCCGTCAGCGCTCCGATTGAATTGACGTATGCATCCTGCATTCTTAACTCACAGTGACCCTGAGACTTCTGTGCTGAGGCTATAGTGGATAACACGATTCGACGGCACGAACAAATAGATAATCCTTATGAGTTGATAAGCGAAACTATTCGGCGATGCAGAAAGCACGCTGAGAGATTGCGGGGCGTCTCGGAGGTCACCGCTTCGGCAGAATGGAATTGGCGGGAAAGCGAATCGGGTCCCAACCAGGGGATAGCTCAGGTTGACTTGAGCAGGCCGCTGAACGTCGCCTTCCGTTTAACCGCGTAGCCGTGGCCTCTCGATAGTCTGCTTGGCACGCGATCCTCCGGGCCGCGTTCGCCTATGACCAAGAAAATCGAGTATCGACAGACGCAGGTAACCGCTACGCGGCCCACGGGAATCACGAATCCCGCAAACTATCGAGAGGCCACCGCTACGCGGTTATCCTTTGTTGCGTTCCGCTGTTGCGTTCCGCGCTCACCGCGACAGGAAGACATGTGAATGTCTGCGCAACGTACTGTGCGCCCACTACCGAAGGGGGCTCCCGCTTGCGTAACGCGAGGCTCGTCCTCTAATATCAACTGTCTTTGATTGATCGATTTTTTGAGTGTAACGCGTGCTCCGCAGTCTGACTCGTTCGTCTAGGGGCCTAGGACACCGCCCTTTCACGGCGGTAACACGGGTTCAAATCCCGTACGAGTCACCATTCATTCATATACTAATAGGACACTACTCAATCCCGCGCTTTCGACACTCGGGAAATCCCGTTGCTACGGCGAGGATTTGGAACTAACCTCTAAACGATGGATTAGATAAAACAATAACGAAGCCGTCACGAGGAGCTCGAAATATGAAGCGACACCTGCTGAGTTTGCTCATAGCAATCACCGCGACGATCGTAGTCCCCGGTTTCAGAGTTCTGGGAGCACCACCCAGCCATCAAGACCCGCCCGGGAGACCTCGTCAGACAAAGCCGACTCAAAAGCCGGTACCTGAACCTGTGGAAAACAAACAGCTGACGACCCCGATTCAAGACGCGGACGAGGCGATGCGCCGCGCGATCACCAGCCTGTCTACGCAGATCGGTTTACTCACCGACGAGATGCGAAAGTTGAGGCGCGAAACTGAACGCAACTCCGGAATGATGGAACTACTGCTAAACGAGGATCGCCTCGCAAAGGTAGAAGATAAGATCCAGGAAGCCTCCAGCAACAAGGCTCAACTGGACGCGCGCGAGCAAGACATTCAACGACGAATGAGAAACATTCAAGGTGAGCTGTTGGCGCGCGGCGGGCTCCGTCGCGACGAGGCCGAAGCCGCGATACGCAATGAACTTCAGCGAGCGCTTGAAGACGTAAGGAGTCAGCAAACCGCCCAGCAGCAAAGTCTCGCCGAACTTGTCAGTCAGTCAACGCGACTCCGTGCGCGAGTCGATGCGGTGCGCAAAAAGCTGGAGATACTGGACGCTAAGAATGATAAAGAGGAAAAGTGACGAGCGTGACGATGGTCGGGGTCCAAATAACAAGCCGCCGATAACTTTTGTTATCGGCGGCTTGCTGAGTCCTGGTACAGGGTCACGCCCCCGTGTGCCCCTGCACTTCGAACTGTGTACTGTCTGTCGCTTCTCTCAGTGTTGCTTTACAGCTTTGATGCTGGCCACTCCGGCCTGCCCGCCGTTGTGACTTGCTTTGAATGGAAGGCAGGGCCCCCATCCTCCCTTCCATTCTCTGCATTTAGTTCCGCATCCCGCAGTTGCTCTGAGCAGAAGAGGTTTCTAATATCTAACTGTTGATTGCTAGAACCGCGAGAAGGTTTTGCAATGGACGTGCCAACAATCATCGCTCGCGGCTTAGAGGCGCGAACTCTCCTTTCCATTTTTCGATTAGAGGACGCGCCTTAAGAAACCACTTTTACTAATGGCATCGTCGTCCACCCCGGAAGCTGACAAATTCCGGCAGGACGTGCTCACAATTTGTGTCATCTGACAACGAAAAGCATGCCCCAAAGCCGGAGTAATCCACTTCACTCCAGGAAAAATGATCACCTCACGTCGATCCGGTCTCGGGATTTGGCACGCCGGGGGTGACAATGCGTAGCATAAATTTCATTATGTGGCCGGCTTCGCCCCCAGTGAATTACAGTTCGCATCGGCTCGCGGTTGCGGCTAACGTTGCTTAACCGGATAATGACGGCTTAGTCTTTCACAGCGAATATCGGAGGAGCAATCAATGAGTGACGCGGAGCGTTTTGTCAGTAACTGGAATCGCATTCACAAGGACACGTCGCGGGTGCTGAGGGCCGCCCCGGACGACAAGCTTGACTGGCGGCCCAAGGAAGATATGTTCACGATGCGCGAGCTGATCGGCCACATACCGCAGGCCGAAGCGGTACTTGTACGCTCGGCGCTTGCCGGATCAGGCCAGAAGGTCCCGTTTGACCTTTCGCGCACTGCCGATGAAATCGCCACCGCATTCGATAGACAGCACGAAGAACTCGCAAGCGAAGTATCGAAGCTGACGCCGGAACAATGGAGAGAAGAAGTGGAGTTTCATGGCCGGCGGCTCCGGCGCGGCGTGCTGCTGTGGTTTGTTACCGAACATGAGATTCATCACAGAGGTCAGTTGTACACTTATTACCGGCTCGCCGGGATCGAGCCGCCAGCGCTGCATGAGTAAAACGACGACGCGAACGCGAGGGGGAGACGGGGCGAGGGGGCGAGTGGGCGAGAGTCGCTCCGCGGCAAAGTCGCCCAATCGGCCTCTCGGGCAGTTCGAGAAAGTGTTTGAAAAGATTTATCGGCTTGTACTGCGCATTCCTCGCGGGCGGGTGATGACCTACGGTCAGATCGCGCGCCTCCTTGAGGAGCGCTACAGTCCCAGGCTTGTCGGATGGGCAATGCACGCGACGCCGCGCGATGAGCGCAACATCCCGTGGCATCGGGTCATCAATTCGCGAGGCTCGGTGTCTACTGGACGGGTGATCCTTGCCGAACCCGATCGGCAACGATTGATGCTGGAAGCGGAAGGGGTTGTATTTGATGCGCGCGGCCACTGTGATTTGAGTGTTTATCAGTGGTCCCCCCGGCAGCGGACTGCGCAAGCGAAACTCAACACTTTGAAAACAAACAAGATCGGCGCGCACTCGAAAGCGGCGGGACGCGTGTCGGCAGCGAAAAAGATAACCGCCAGGAAGAAATAGGCGAATGGAAATTACTCCGGAAAAACTACAACTTATACGAGACAAGTTCGAAACGAACCACTTCCCGCGTTCTCTTGGAATCGAGCTGGATTCAATTGAGAACGGACGCGCGCGACTGAGTCTCGAGGTAAAGCAACAGCACCTCCAGCTCGCGGGTATCATGCACGGCGGCGCGATCGCAACATTGATTGATACCGCGGTAGCCTTTGCAATTGTTGGCGCATCCGAACCAAATGCCCGGTTCACGACGATAGAGATGAAGGTGAACTATCTCAGCGCAATACGTGAAGGCCGGGTGATCGCCGACGCAAGGCTGATTCGCGACGGCCGGCGAATCGTCGTGGCTGAATGCGACCTCATCGATTCATCGGGTCAGCTCGCGGCCAAGGGTCTCCTCACTTATATGCGACTCAACGAAAGGAAGTAGCGTAGAGTAGTTATGAGTCCGTTTCGCAAGCTTCTAAGCTACTTCACTCCCTACAAGCGCATTCTGATCATCGGCTCAGCCTGCGTCCTCTTGACCAACGTGGTAAAGGTGGCCGCCCCGCTTGTTCTCCGTCACGCGGTTGACGACCTCGCAACCGAAGTCGTCGAGTCGGAGCTTCTTCTTTACGCCGGGTTGCTGATTTCGATCGCGCTCGTCCAGGGCGTTTTTCTGTTCACCCAGAGACGTCTGCTCATCAATATGTCGCGAAACATCGAGTACGATTTGCGGAACGATTTCTACGAACACCTCCAAAAACTTCCATTCGAGTTTTATCAAACGCATCGAACAGGTGATTTGATGGCACGCGCAACCAACGATCTGTCGGCAGTGAGGATGATCGTCGGGCCTGCGTTAATGTATTCGATGAACACGATTTTCGCGATGGCGTTGTTGATCCCGCTGATGGCTTCCATAAACTGGCGACTAACGCTGCTTGCATTCCTGTCAATGCCGCTCGTTGTCACTGCCACTAATTACTTTTCTAAGCGGATACACGATCGGTTCGAGAAGGTCCAGGAGTACTTCGGAACGGTTTCAAACCGCGCGCAGGAATCGCTCGCGGGCGTGCGGGTAATTCGGGCCTACACCCAGGAAGAAGCGGAGATAGAGAGCTTCAAACAGGTCAACCGGGAGTTCGTCGATCGTAATCTGCAGCTCATAAGGCTGTCTGGGATTTTTCACCCGATCCTGCAGTTCTTTATCGGTCTTGGGTTCATCGCAGTCCTGTGGTACGGCGGGCATCTGGTCATCAGCGGAACGATATCTATCGGCGAGTTCGTTCAGTTCACGTTGTATCTCGGTTTGCTGGTGTGGCCGATGATCGCTCTCGGTTGGGTGATAAATATCTTCCAGCGAGGCATGGCTTCGATGGGACGCATGCATCACATCATGTCAATCGAGCCGGCAATAAGGGACGCCGATCGCGCTAGCGGAATCGACGCGATTCGCGGCGAGATTGAGTTCCGCGATCTGACCCTTACCTACGGTGAGGCGCGCGACCCGGCTTTAAAAGGCATCAACCTTCATATCGATGCCGGTCAGACGGTCGCCTTCGTCGGCGGAGTCGGGTCCGGGAAATCGACGCTGATGAACCTGGTCACCCGGCTGCTCGAGGCCGAGGAGGGACAGGTGCTCATAGACGGCAAGTCTATCCGCGAGATCCCGCTGTCGGTTTTGCGAACGTCGATCGGCTATGTGCCTCAGGAGACGTTCCTGTTCAGCGAAACCATCGCCGAAAACATCGCGTTCGGGGTCGAGCACGCGAGCGCCGATGACATCGAGCGAGCGGCGATCGAAGCCGGAATAGCGGATGACATCCGCGAGTTCCCCGAAGGATTCGAAACCCTGGTTGGCGAACGGGGTATCACTCTCTCAGGCGGGCAAAAGCAACGCACAGCAATCGCCCGCGCATTGATTCGAAGGCCTCGAATTCTGATTCTGGATGACGCGCTGTCGTCGGTGGACACATACACGGAGGAGAAGATACTCGGGCACCTGCGAAACATCATGAGCGGCCGTACGAGCTTGATCGTGTCGCATCGAGTATCGACGGTCAAGGATGCGGACTTGATCGTGGTACTCGACGACGGGCGAATCTCCGAACGCGGCACTCATGATTCATTGATTGCCAGCGGAGGGCTTTACGCCGAGTTGTACGAGAAGCAGCTGTTGGAAGAAGAGCTTGCGGCGAGTTGAGAAATGATAGGTTACAGATTACAGGGGATAGGTTACAGGTTACAGGGAATAGGTTACAGGTTACCTGTAACCTCTCGCCTGTGTTGCCTGTAACCTGTCCCCTATAACCTATCCCCTATCCCCTATCATGGCGGAATCGCATCACGAAGAAGAGGTTCTCGGCAAAGCGTACGACGCTCGGCTAATGCGCCGGCTGCTCACCTATTTGTGGCCGTACAAATCGTATGCTTTGACGTCGCTGGTGCTCACCGTTCTCAGCGCGCCGTTGGTTCTTGCCGGACCGCCTCTAACAAAAGCGGCCATCGATTTATTTCTTGCACCCGATCCGGGAAAACCCGCGTCTGGCTTCGCGCTCTTTTTGAAGCAGCTCGCCGGTCGATTTGGTTTCGGCGAAAGCGCTTATCAGGGGATCGTTTTTATCTCGATCACATTCTTGCTCGCCAGTGTTGCTGCGTTCGCGGTTCAGTACACCCAGGCCATCGTTATGCAGACGATGGGACAGTACATAATGTACGACCTGCGCAAACAGATATTTGCGTATCTGCAAAAACTGCCGGTCCAGTTCTACGATCGCAACCCGGTCGGCAGGCTGATGACCCGACTGACAACCGATGTCGACGCGCTAAACGAGATGTTCACCGCCGGTGTGATAGCGATCTTCGGCGACGTGGCCATGATCTTCTTCATCGTGATTTGGATGTTTGTCGAGAACTGGAAGCTGGCACTTGTTTCTTTCGCGATCCTGCCTCTGTTGGCCGGACTCACCAGCTGGTTCAGACGCGGGGCCCGATCGTCGTTCCGCGAGGTCCGGGTGCGCATCGCACGCATCAACGCGTTTCTGCAGGAGCACATCACCGGAATGCCGGTCGTTCAATTGTTCAACCGCGAAGAAAAGGAGCTGCGCAAGTTCGACGACATCAACCAGGCCCATCGTAAGGCAAACATCGAAACGATTTTTTATTACGCGGTGTTCTACCCGGCGGTCGAGATCATTGGGTCAATCGGTATCGGACTGATTATCTGGTACGGCGGGGGCGAAGTTATCCGCGGAACAGCGACGATCGGTACGCTCGTAGCGTTCATCCAGCTGGCGAGAATGTTCTACGAGCCGATTTCCGACATAAGCGAGAAGTACAACATTCTACAATCGGCGATGGCGTCATCGGAGCGAATCTTCAAACTGCTCGACGAACCGATCACCATTTCATCCCCGGAAAAACCGGTGAGCATAGGACGCGCACGCGGTCACATAGAGTTCCGGAACGTCTGGTTTGCCTATCACGACGAAGATTGGATATTAAAAGATGTGTCGTTTACCGTCGAACCAGGCGAGCGGGTCGCATTCGTCGGCCACACGGGAGCCGGTAAGACCACGATCACCAACCTTCTGTTGAGATTCTATGACATTCAACGCGGGCAGATTCTCCTTGACGGCGTGGACGTGCGCGAGCTGAATCTCGAAGAATTGCGGGCGAACTTCAGCATCGTGCTACAGGATGTGTTTCTGTTTTCGGGGGACATCGCAACAAACATTCGATTAGGCAATCGCTCAATCAGTGACGCCGGGTTACGCGACGCCGCTCGCCAGGTTCACGCGGATACGTTCATCCAAAGACTGCCCGAAGGATATGGCGCCGAATTACGCGAGCGGGGAGCAGGGTTGTCGGTTGGCCAGAAACAACTCATCAGCTTCGCACGCGCGCTGGCGTTTGATCCTCGCGTCCTGATTCTCGATGAGGCGACGAGTTCGATCGATACTGAAACCGAGCTGCTCATTCGGGATGCAGTTGAACGTTTGATGGAAGGCCGCACGTCGATTGTGGTCGCCCATCGGCTGTCCACGATTCAATCCGTAGACAAAATAATCGTGATGCACAAAGGCGAAATACGCGAGACGGGCACCCACCAGGACCTGCTCGCACAGCGCGGGCTCTATTGGCGACTTTATCAGTTGCAGTTCTATCAGGACTACAAACGCACGTTTACCGAAAGCGTGGCGGATGACTAGCACGACTTCGGGCTAGATCGATCACCCAGGCTCCAACCATAAGCTCACAAAAAACGTGTGAATTTGTGTCGGGCGAGCGCGTCTCGAACGGTTCAGCCCGCCCGCCGATACCCAGTCGGGTCAAAATGACAGGCAACACGGGCTCTTGGACCGAGCTGAGTCATTAGGCCGCAGAGGTTCACATAGCCATTTCGGGTAATGAGTCAAAACTTGATTTGTGCGTAACAGGCTCCGCAGTTTGCCAGTTGACTGATTGGATATATCGTTGAACTGCAGGGACTTAGCGGCAGAAGCGGGTTCAGGGAGTGGAGGGTATATCAATTGCTCAGTTCATTAATCACGCCTTCGTATGGACTTTATCAGTTGGCCGACCCTGAGAAGGCTGCTTTACCTTTATTCAATCACAGTTTCATATGAAGCTAACAAGTCGAGTAAAAATGTATTTTCGCGCATACAGGTTCATGGCCAAGGGCCTGGCGTCGACGAACCATCCGATCCTTGCGCACATTATTCCAATGCGCCGCTGCAATCTATCTTGTTCTTATTGCAACGAATATGATGACGTTTCGAAACCCGTGCCTCGAGAAATGATGTTCGAGCGGCTGGATAAACTCGCGGATCTGGGAACAACGGCAATCATAATCAGCGGGGGCGAACCGTTGATGCATCCGCACATCGAGGAGATCGTCGGCAGAATCCGCAAACGAGGGATGCTGGCCTGTCTGATCACCAACGGGTACCTGCTTACAAAAGAGAAAATCAAGAATTTGAATAGAGCCGGTCTCGAGTACATGCAGATCAGCATTGACAACGTACAACCCGACGATGTTTCCAAAAAGAGCCTCAAGGTGTTGGACAAGAAGCTCGTCTGGCTTTCGGAACTGGCCGAATTCAGGGTGAACATAAACTCGGTGATTGGAGGGGGCATAAAGACCCCCGAAGACGCCCGGACTATCGGTCGGCGCGCGGTCGAACTTGGCCACTCGAGCTCATTGGGGATCATTCACGACGGACTCGGAACGCTCAAACCGCTAAAGGGCGTCGAGCGTGATGTTTACTTTCAGATGAAGGACCTGGGCAAGAAGGGGCACGTCAGGTGGAACAGTTTTCAGAAGAACCTTGTAGACGGTAAGCCAAATCAGTGGCGCTGCCGTGCCGGCGCTCGCTATCTTTACATTTGCGAAGACGGACTTGTACACTACTGCTCGCAACAACGCGGCTACCCTGGCGTCCCTCTCACTAGCTATACAAAAGAGGATATTCGTAGGGAGTACCTGACGAAGAAGGCGTGTGCGCCTTATTGCACGATCGCCTGCGTACATCAGGTCGCGACGTTCGACAACTGGCGCGATCCGCAAACGCTTGCAGCGAAAGGCGCGGTCCGCCGCGAGTCAGTACAGGCGATAAAGACGGTTTATCAAATCGAGCAAACTGAAAAGGCCTAGCCGAAGGTTGATTTTTATAGGTGGCCCGGTTGAGCACTCCGGGCATTCAAAGCAATGAAACAACCGCCGGCATATGCGGCGCAAATGAACAACAATGTTTGCGAGGTGGTGGGATTCTATGAAGCTTCGCACACGAGGAGAAAAGACAAATGCATAAACCTGTGAAGTACGCGGAGAAGGGATTGACTTATATCGCGCGCGGCGGATGGGCAGTTTTCGAACGGCTCAACCGCATCAAACCTAACCCTTCCTTCACGCCGAGATGGTCTGATAAGCCGCTGTTGAAGTCTTATCAGAAGACGAAACCGCCACTTGGCTGGCCGCGGACCACTGATTCATTGTGCCCGAAATGCATTCCTGAAATACGCCAGCAGATCGTCGACGGAAAGCTGCCTCACGAAATATTGCTCAACGAAAAGGTCGGCGAAATCAAGGCTCAGATAATCGAGCGCGACGGCAAAATTCTGATGGTCAAGGATTGCGAGAAACATGGTCACTTTGAAGATGTAATGTCGAATGACCCCGAGTTTTTCAAACACCTTGAAGAGGTCTTTCCCGGGCGAGATATTCGCGCGCACAACGACGAAAAACTTCACAAACACGGAACAAGCACAATCAAGCACGGGCGCGGCTCGGTGTTGACCATCGATCTCACCAACCGGTGCAATATGATGTGCGATCCTTGTTTCATGGACGCCAACCAGGTCGGATTCGTTCACGAGCTCACCTGGGAGGACATCAAGACACTGCTGGACAACGCGATTTCCATAAAACCTCGCCGCCAGATGTCGGTTCAGTTCTCGGGCGGCGAGCCGACCATGTCCCCGTTCTTTCTGGATGCCGTTCGATATGCTCGCGAGGTCGGCTACAACAGCGTTCAGGCCGCAACCAACGGCATCGAGTTTGCCAAGAGTCCCGAGTTCTGCAAACAAGCAGCGGAAGCCGGGCTGCGTTTCGCTTATTTGCAATTCGATGGAATCGGCAATGCCGCAAATGAACACCGAAAGGTCGGCAACCTTTTTGACGTAAAACTCCGCGCGATCGAGAATCTGCACAACGCCGGTGTGGATATCGTCCCGGTCACCACGATTATCAACGGCATCAACAACGAACAAGTGGGCCGCATCATTCAGTTCGCGCTCGACAACCCGAAGAAGATCAACTTTCTCTCGTTTCAGCCGGTGTCGTTCACCGGGCGCGACGAAGAGATAACCGACGAGCGCCGGCAAGCACAACGATACACCCTCTCGCACATGGCTCATGATGTGAAGACTCAGACCGGGCTGGGCGAGCCGATTCGGGACTGGTTCCCGATTTCGTTCATGGCGACGTTTACCGATTGGGCCGATCTGGTTCACGGGCCGCAGAACGATTGGGGCCAGCTCAACTGCGGGTGTCATCCAAACTGCGGAATCGGCATGGCGGTGATGATCGACAAAGAGACCAAAGAAGCGGCGCCGGTCACCGCGTTCCTGCACGCCGAGCAACTGGCCAAGGATATAATGAAAGTCAACGACGCCGCGCGCGGCAAGAAGTTGTCGATCGTAGGAATGGCCCTTGCGCTAATGAAGAATTACGATCCGTTCAAGGCGCCGACTCACTTCAAGCTCGTTGATTTGCTGAAGAAATTCGACAAGACCTTCGGCGCGACGGGGAAGGACTACGGCAAGGTTTCCGGCGACCGCACTATCGAAGACGTCGAGAGGCGACGCGCGGACCGCTGGAACTTTCTGTTTATCGCCGGGATGTGGTTCCAGGATCTGTTCAACTATGACTTCCGCCGCACTGAGCAGTGCATCATCCCGTATGCGACGCAGGAAGGCGAGATTTCGTTCTGCGCTTACAACACCGGGGTGGGCTGGCGCAATATCATCGAGAAAATGCATATGACCGCGACGCTCACAAAGTGGTACGAAGAACACGGGCGACACGAGATCTTTGCGGGCGGCAAGTCGGTCGCGTTGGAAAACGCTGCACACAACCTGGTGCTCAACGAGGCGCTTGTTACTAAAGAGATTCAACACGATCTCGACGATCTCGGCATCGCAAAGACTTCGCGCGAAGAGAAGCTTCGAAAACAGCGTGATCGAATCAAGGAACAGCAGGAGAATGACCGAATGGCCAAGCTCTACAGACAGCATGTTCTGAAGGAACCGGCGTCGCCGGAAGCTCAGATCGTTCAGATTCAGCTGAAGAGTTCAAAGCCTCAGCCGGAGGTTACGCCGGCGGGATTTGGCGACTAAAAGAGCCGCTCCTTGATCCAACTAATCAAAAGGGCCGCCGGACGTTAAGCCGGCGGCCCTTTTGTCTATCCTGACTTTTCCCAATCAGCGCCCAATCTGATCCTTTACCGCTCGATAGATTCCGGCTTCGCTTTTGAGGCCGAACGCATCCTGAAGCCATTCGGAACGGCCGCTCGTATTCCGATCATCTTCGTGCGGGCGTTCGCCGTCGAGCCGCAAACGACCAGACGAGGCGGACGCGCGGAGACGCAGCGAGACGGCGACTATGCCGCCGCTCAGCGCCGCTATTAGAATCAATCCAATCAGATTCATCGCCGTCTCTGCGTTCCCCATCATCGTCTTCGCTAGTCTCCGTAGCTCTCACGCACAGCGCGCGCCGGCACCTTGAACCGCGCGAGCCACAAAGCCAGCAGCCATATCACTCCCGGACCTGCCGAAAGCAATCCGGACGCGATCATCAACGAGCGCGGGCCGAACCACGTCAGCAACCAGCCGGTCACGATCGTTGAAATCGCCATCGTCGCAAGCTCCAACGACCGGTCTGTTGTAAATACCCTGCCGCGATAATCATCGGGCAGTGTGCGCATCATCAGCGTTTCCTGGAACCCGAATTCGACTCCAAGCACTAACCGGCTGAGCCCGACCCACACCGCCATCGACGCGAGAGTGGGCATCAACCCGGCAACCGAAAAGAGCAGCCCGTGAGCCAGCAATGCCCAGCCAATGAACAGACCCGCCCGCCGCTCATCCGAAATCCACAAACCGACGCGACGGGTTAGCATCATTCCAACGAAGACGCCCGCGCCACCCGCGGTGAACAGCGCGGCTACGAACCAATCTCCGTTCTTCGGTGAGTCCTGCGCGAACAAGTGCCCGCCGATTTGATCGAATAGAATGGTCGTCATTCCCCCACCGGTCCCCCAGCCGATGTTTACAAGAATCACCGCCCGCACAAACGGCGTTCTCCAGATGTACCGCAGCCCTTCGCGGAGATCCGCGAAGAAACCGTTCTTTGCGACTTCGAGCGGTTGCTCGCTCCCGGAGATCGGGGTGATCGTCGCAGCCTCGGCGGACATTGGACCGCCAGGTTGCGCTTTCACCGGCACATCGTGCGCCTGGCGAGTCGCGCTGTCCGGTATCGGGAAGATGAAAAGCGCCGAGCCGATAAACGACAGCGCATTGACAATAAACGCCGCGTTGTAGCCGAACTGAGCGGCCGTCAATCCCCCGATCGCCGAGCCCAGCGTATACTGCAGAAACCGGGTCGAGAACATCAGCACGTTTGCAGTCAAGAGCTCGCGCGGCGCTACCAGGTTGGGGATGGACGCATTCTTAGCGCCTTCGAAAAACATCGTTAACGAGGCGGTCACGGCGCTGCACGCTACTACCATCCAGGCAGATCCGATAGCTCCGGCGACGACATATGCCAAGGCAATAACCCCACGCATCAGGTCGGCCGCGATCATTATGTGCTTGCGCGATCGACGGTCTGCAAAAACACCGGCGATCGGGGCTGCAAGCAAGAACGGCAGCAATCTCGCTACGAGCAGGGCCGTGGTCGTCAGTGCCGAACCCGACAGCATCCGCACCAGCCCGAGCTCGGCGATAAACGAAAACCAGGTGCCCAGCTCGCTTATCACCTGACCGGCCCATAGTCTTCGAAAGTTCTTGTTGCCCTTAAGCAGCTCGCTGTAACTAACGGACTTCATGGTTTTCTCCGGGATAGTCAGAGCTCGGCTTTCGGCTGCATTTCTCAATCGAGCCGAGCTCTTTCGAAGCTTCAGCATCGAAGCTGTTGTCGGCGGTCGCGGGCACTGACCGCTGCAATCTGCAAATGTTCCGAACCGGTTTGAAAGCGGCCCCAAAAATCAAAAGCCGCCAGCATCAAACTGACGCTGGCGGCTGGCGGGCTTGATGCTTATGAATTGCTAGGGTCCTGTACGAGCAGTTTGGTCCATAACAAAGAACGGCTTGAAGCCAGTCGGACAGACCTGCTCGAGGTGGGCGCTCCAAAGCGCCACGCCGATGGCTTCAATCGTTTGTTTGTTGTTTTCTTGCATCATCAAATTTGCTCGCCTGACGTACCTTCTACGCGCGAACTTTCGCGCAGGTTCCGATTAATCTACCGCTTGCGAAGGTCTGAATCTAAACGAGACTCGTTTTTGTGTCAACAAAATTCTTTGCGTCTTAGCGGCACTTTGCGTGTTTGCGAAACCACACTTTTAAGTTTTTTGTTTATCGCAAAGACGCCAGGGACCGCAGAGACGCAAAAAAAAACGCTCTACTCATACCGCAGGGCTTCGACCGGATCCAGCCCGGAAGCCCGGACGGCCGGGTATATCCCAAAGATCAAGCCAACAGCCGCCGACACGCCAAACGACAGTGCGATGGACGTACCGGTTACCACGGTGCTCCACTCGGCATAGAGAGCAACAATCCGGGACACTCCGAACCCAAACACTATGCCGGTGATTCCCCCCAGCAGACTCAACGCCAGCGCCTCAACCAAAAACTGCTTCCAAATATCGCGTCGCCGGGCGCCGACGGCGCGCCGGACGCCAATCTCGCGAGTGCGCTCAAGGATGCTCGCCAGCATGATGTTCATGATA
>Ga0075418_10001666_pt1 | contig 25307 bp, 23 predicted proteins | sample SoiMetdeltSBSDD2_FD_81776 | JGI IMG/M metagenome (GOLD analysis project Ga0075418, IMG submission 81776) | Bulk soil microbial communities from a Populus tree surrounding site in Tennessee, USA - Soil MetaG P. deltoides SBSDD2 | ecosystem: Environmental > Terrestrial > Soil > Tree plantation...
AGATGCAGGTTATCGGCCCAGGTCGCGCCGTCGAATCCTTTGACGGTCGGGTTCCCCTTCTCGTTCTCGTGGGTCTGCACCCACGAGACGAGGTCGTCGGTGGCCCGATTGTGGCTGACGTAGCAATCGGACACGCCGTTCAGACGGACTTCGGTGAACTTGTGCACCTTGTTGCGGTGGTCGACGCCGCCAAAGGCCGTGTCGACGTAGATGTACCGGCTGACGTCGATCACGCCTCGACCTCTATGGGGGTGGAGGGGCATTTGCCCCTCCGGACCGAACGGCGTGCCAGACGACCGAGGTAGCTGGCAACGCGGGCGTGCGCACGATGGTCGATCGTGCTACGATGTGCGTGAGTCTTTTGGTCGGGACTCATAGGAACCTCTGAAGCCCCTGCCGCTGGTCACGGTGGGGGTTTCTTCATGCCTGCCCAGAATTGGGCCCTGCCGGCCGTCCACCGTCACGCGACCGGCGCCAGCCCGTCCTGGGCTTCGAGCTGCACGACGAAGCGACGCAGCTCGGCAGTCGTGAACCGGACCGCGCGGCCGATTCGTACGGGCTTCAGCCGCCCGTCGCTGATGAGTCGGTAGAGAGTCGCGCGGCTCAGGCGCGTCATCCGTTGCGCGTCGCGCACGCTGTAGAGCAGGGGTTCGCACTGGGGCTGATTCGACATGGGCACCTCCCGTTGGTACGGCGGACATCGCCGGAGACCACGAGAGAAAGCGTAAGACAAGCAGCAACTACGCCGCTAGACTAGAAAAGTCCTGTAAACTATCTAGCAGCGCTCGACATGAGCTTGGAGGGGATTACAGGTGCGGTCTGATCTCGCAGCCCTCTACGACATCGAGGATCATCCCGATCTGTACGTGCGTGCCCCGTTGTCCGGGGTAACCTTCCCAGTGCCCTCCGCAGTCGAAATCGTCGCTGAAGCCGACGGAGGGGTCCTCGCCCGTGATCATGCGAGGCTGGGTCTGCCCCCGTTTCCCGCCCTTTCATGGCGCTTCGATCGCCTCGACGGCCCAAGGACGCCGCCAATTGGCCGGGCTCTAGCGAGCTTCATAGAGCTGCGAGCGGCTTCAGACGAGGCTGTGCTGCTGTTCGCCAAGAAGTGGGGTCCGCTCGGTATCTGTCACCACTGGTGCCTGCGATCGGTCGAGCATGACGTGCTCTGTCAGTTGGCAGGCTTCCCGACCGGCACCGTCCTGAGCGATCTGAGGGCGACGCCAGCGCTCGAGCCGATCAGCGCCTGGCGCTACTTTGCGCGGAAGGCGTGGGCGATCATGCGAGTGCTCGCGGTGGTGACGGGCGCTACACGTAACCAGACGCTCCTAACCCGGCAGACTGGGAAGCGGATGCACGATGCGGGGGCAGGGGTGCTCTGGTCGAACGGCGACGAGGCGCACCTTCCGCGACTTCAGCAAGATTCAGAAGTCCTTGTGTACACCGTCGCTCTCGAAATCACTGATTGGCTACGAGACGCGACGCTAAGCCCCGTCGTTCGCTGGGCGGAGGGCGCGTTCCAGCCCGGGCTTGCTCCTCACGGTGGCGAGCTTCACGATATCGGGTTCTTGTATCCGATCGTTGCCTATCAGTTGGCGGCCCTACTCCGGCGACCTGAGCAACTCGCTCAATGCCGACGCTGTGGTACGCCATTTCCCCGGTCGGGCAAGGAGCGGATGTGCTCCGACTATTGCCGGTACCAGGCTAGGTTCGCCACAAAGAAACGTTCGTGGGCCGCTCACGGACGAGAATGGCGTCCAGGAGGCAACGGCTGACGGCCCTAGTCGCATGGGTGGCTCGGTTAGCAACCGTGTTAGCAACGCGAGTTCGTCCCCCGGGGTAGCCATTCGTGTCTGAGCGTCTCAATGCGGACGTGCTCTCGAAGCTGGAGACGCTATGAGACGACGTGAGATCGCAACGTAGACGAGTCCCCTCTTCCCCACCGTCGGTGCGACCCTGCCTGGGCGCCGGCTCTATCACGTCCAGGGATACGTGGCCGGGGAGCCGATCCAGTATCCGCTCGGCGAGGGTCTCACGATGGAGCTGGCGCCGATGCGGAAGCCGCTGAGGTAGGACGCGCCGGGGGCGGAGCGGTCGCCAGCGTCTGCGTTAGACGTTCGGCCGGGTCTGGGTTCGCGACGCCGCGAGGAGCGTCACCACGGCGAACGCCACGGTGAGGCTCAGTGCCGTCGCGAGTCTTGGGACGATGCACTGCTTGATCATGGTAACGGTCTACTCTCGGCTGGGGTCTGCTCTCTGGGGTGAGCTAATGGATCGCTAGAACGATCGGCCATCGACTTCAGCATACGCGTGACGAGGCCGTCGTACTGTCCGGTGGAGCACATCTGGCGCGCCCTGATTTTCTTTCAGGGCCAGAACGGGAAGCGCCCCGGGTGCGATGCACCCGGGGCGCCTTCCGTGCTGTGTCTCACGGACTCGGTTGTGGTGGGTTGGGAAAGGAGGTGTGCCGATCGGGAGACCAGCTTCCCCGTGGGGAGCGTCCGCCGTGCCGGTGAACCGAGGGGCCGGAGGACCATCTCACGCCTACGGGATCTCTGACTATCTGGTAGTTTGAGGGCGAGCGGTGTATGAGCGCGCTGTTGTCGCGGCAGCCAGCGCACTGTTTGTCACATTCACATCGTACGGCGATCCTGGAAGGGCCGCTGTATCGGCGACTACGCTTATGGTGTCCCATGCGGCACACTGGACGCGGGAGCCGTCAGGAAGCGTGCATCCGGGGCCTCCCTGACCGACGATTTCGCGTCGCGCCAGGCCGAGACGAGATGCCGAACGGCCAGCGCGAACCCGGCTGCACCGAGAATGATGATCAGCGGCTGGTAGGGGAACCGGTAGCGGAAGAGCGGGCCGTCCAGGGCGACGTAGAGCACGATCTGGCTCAGGATGACGAGGGGGATCAAAGCGGCCCCGCTCCGGCGATGTGCCGCGAACGCCCAGGCTGCGCCGAGCGGCGCGAACGCGAGGACCGCGACGCCACTCCAGAGATCGTCGCGGTAGATCGAGAGCAGGGTTCGGGTCCGGTCGAACGTCTCGGGATCGTTGCGGGTGTGCTCGGTGGTGAGTGCCCATTTCAAGCTGGCTGGCCAGCCCTGAAGGACGCGGTCGCGCTCCACCGAGATCCAGAGGTCGATCAGGCCGGGGTCGGACCCGCGCAGGAGCCGGCCGGTCATCGACACGGTCCCCGTGACGTACCGGACGGGATCCTGGGAGATCACGGTCAGGGCGACGTCGCGCAGCAGCCGATCGGCCTCGACGTCGCCGATGCCGAATTCTTCACGCAGGACCGCCCGAATCTCGCGGGGGTACTCGTACTGTGGCGCCAGTTCGAAGATCCGGGCACGAATCGCGCGGTCTGCTTCCGCGACCGGCCGGCCGTCGTCGCGGAGGGCGAAGGTCGGATCGTAGCGTCGTACCCGCGAGAACATGGCATCGCCGAGGCCGCCGTTGACGACGGCCCGATCGTGGACGAGCGCCTGGCGGACGATCCACGGCGCAACGCAGATGGCGGCGCCGAGCAGGAGCAGCCCGGCGGCGCGCAGCAACTGACGTCGCGGAACGTTGGTGAACGGCAGCGCGACGAGCACGACGAGGAGTACCCCGAACCCGAGCGGCCGGCAGAGCGTCCCCAACCCGAGCAGGATGCCGGCGAGTACCCAGAGGGCGGGACGGCCCATCCGCAACGCCCAGATCACGGCCGAGACCTGACCGAGCAGGAGGGGCGTGTAGAGCGCCTCGCTGATCAGCAGGTGCTCCATCGTGAGCATGCTGCCGTTGACCGCCACGGCGAGCGCCGCAACGCCACCCGCGAGGCCACCGAACGTCAGGCGGCCCAGCAGGTACGTCAGCCCGATCGTCAGCATGCCGAGGGCGTGCTGCGCGGTCAGCAGCTGGTCCAGCGATGGTCCGACGATCTGGATCATCGCGGCCAGAAAAATCGAGTAGAGCGGCGTCCGCTTCAGCGAGATCTGGAGGTCGCCGTTGGCAAGGAGGTTGTACCCGGCCGTGAAGTAGTCGGCGCTGTCGTTCGCCACCAGGAAGGGCGGGGCGATCTGCGTGAGCTCGACGCGGAGTGCGGCGCCGACCATCAGGGCAAGGACGAGCGGCAGCAGGCCGATCGATACTCGCATAGCGGCTCCTCTCGAAGGTGGATCGCGGGCCTGCGTCGATCATCCTCTGAATCCGACCATCCTCGCTGTCACCTGGGAGACACGTCTGCCGCATGATGCCCCAAAACCACTTGACCTGGACGAGCTTCGTGCGTATAGTTTGAGCGTGAGCAGTGTTTCATCACTCGATGAAGCGCGGCTCGAGAGCCATCGGTACGAAGGAGGAGCTCATGCGACTCATCAAGCCGATCGTGCTGCAATGCAGGTGGCAGGTGGACAATTAAGCCCCGCGCGGCGACCTGCGTGGGGCGGATCAGGAGCGCAGAGCGTATGCGCGGCAGCGACCTGACGTCGTACGGCGGCAGGGAGCGCGCGAGAAGCCCGGCTCCGATGCAGCACCTTCAAACTTCGTAGCGCCAGAAAGTGTAGTGGCCCTCCTCAAGGAGGGCCACTCGCGTGTTCGGCGAAACTCATAGCCGCCGGCAGGTTGCCGAGTCTCCCCGGGCGACGAGCCCACCGTGACCGGACGAGGCGTCGGCGGCGCGAGGGCGCCTACGGCTTCGGCGTGAAGACGAACGTCGGCTTCGGGGAGAAGAGTCCGGGGTCCGACTTTGGATCCGGCAGCTCGTCCGCCTGACCCGGCTCCGGTGCGGCGGACCCTGGCGGTGAGGCGAGGTTGAGCGTCGCCGTGGACGCCGTGGCGGCCGTCACGATCACCGCGTTCCCTGCCTGGCCGGCCGTCGACGTCGTGATCTCCTTGCCCTTCGCGTCCCGGTAGCGAACGAAGACGTTGCCACCCTGGCTGACGGTCTTGGTCGTGGCGAACGGCTCCCAGGTAGCGCCCGAGAAGTCCGGCTTGTCGGAGATCATGACCTCGGTGGCTTTGCCAATCGCCTCGCTGGTGCCGTGGGGGGTGCACTCCTCGTTCGAGAGGCGAACGGTGACCCCGCCACTCGCGGTTGGCTCGGCGATGATCGGCAGCACGTTCGGCCGGCACCCGAACTCGACGACCCAGAACTGGCCGTACGGCCCGCCCTGGATGTAGGCGGCGCCCATCTCGCGCCAGTAGCCCCGCATCAGCACGCCTCGGTGGAGGCGGTCCGAAAGGAGCCAGTTCGCCGCGGCCTCAGCCGTCTGGCGGGCGGAGATGACCTCCAACACCATCCAGGCGCTGTTCGTCGGCGCTCCGTACCCGGCCTTGATGGCCCTGGTCTGCGGCGTGGAGCCGCCGGGGGCAGTGTGCTCCATGTACCCTTTCGCCGCCATATCCTCAGCGTGGGCCCTGGCGGCCTGGTTCAACTCCGGCGTCAGGACCAATGGCCCGAGCCCCTGCGCGAGACGCGCCTGGTTGATGAGTTGAACGATCCGCTGCTCAGGTGGCGAAAGCTGCTGTGCGACGGCCGTGAGTGGGACGCCGACCGCCGCGATGGCGAGGGCAACCCACAGCGCTACAAGGCGTACGATCGGTCGGCTCCTTAGGCTCGGAGTTGTGTGACAACGGGATTCGGGAGGCGAGCCGTCGGCTACGTTAGCACATAACGCTCGACTTGTCCAACGCCGGAGGCCCGGGTAGCGCCGAAATCGGAACATCTCTTCGATCTTTTGGCCGGATCTGGCTGCCAAATCGCGCGCTCGAGGTCTGCCTCAGTCATGACAACGTCGCGCCGTGTGCAAAGGTGGACGTTTTGGAGCGGCACCGTCCGTGCTGTCGGCGTGCGCGGAAGGCGTGCTATCCTCTTCGCTCGCGGTGCAATCCAGGAGGCAGGACGACAGGTGGCGGAAGGTCAGACCGAGTTCGGACCGGTAGTACGGATCGAGGCCGATGCCGTGGGTCCGCCGGGGCGGCGGGCGTTTCGCTTGCTGGCCGTCCGCGCCGATGCCAGCGCCTGGCTCTGGGTCGAGCGCGAGCAGCTTCAGGCCCTCGCCATGCTGATCGAGCAGTTGTTGACTGGCCTGCCGGCGCTGGACCTGCGGGCGGCACAGACCAGGCCCCAGCCAGCCTCGGCACAGCGCGAAAGCGCGCCGTCGTTGCCGCCGGAGGTCGAGTTCAAAGTCGGACAGCTCGCGCTGGGGTACGACGAGAGCCAGCGGCTGTACCTGATCCTGGCGCATGACGTGGAGTCAGACCTCGAAGGCCCCGCGCGGTTTAGCTGTCAGGTGACGCGGCCTCAGCTTCGGTCGCTCGCGGAGACCATCGTGCCGTTGCTGGCGGCAGGCCGGCCACGCTGCCCGGCCTGCGAGGCTCCTCTGGGCTCCGGAAAGCACGTGTGTCCGCGAGCGAACGGGCACGCGGCTCGCGCGGCCGAGGACTGACTCCCAGGTCAGGGGCTGCCGAGCGCGAAGACGAGCAACTGGCCCGACCCTGGCTCCGCGACGAAGAGCTGAGCGTTCGAAAGCGCGATGCCGTATGGGCGGCCCGGCGCGTTCGCGACTGACAGCTCCCGGCCGTCGGCGTCTAGTACGCGCACTCTTCCTTCGGCCGGATCGGTCATAGCAACCACGCCGTCCGCGATCACGGTGAGCCGCGACGACTCGATCGTGTTCCCCTTCGGGATCGCCCACCCGCCGAGTACCTGGCCGCTCTCGTCGAGAACGGCGAGCCGCCCGATCTCCGGCAGGCCGACATAGATCCGGCCTGACGGGTCCACGGCGACCTCGGTCGGCTGCTCGAACGGCCCGAACGAGGCCGGCGGGGTGATCGCCTTCTGGAAGCGGCCATCCGGCGTGGCGACGGCGATCCGGTTACGGCCGGTGTCCGCCACGAAGATTCGTCCGTCAGGCCCGATGGCCAGGCCGCGCGGGCGGTACATGCCCCAGTCCGAGCCCATCGTGGCCACGACCTCGCCGGTCGGTCTGAGCTTGACGAGCAGCGAGCGCTCGGCATCGGCGAGGACGAGCAGGCCGTCGGCGTCGCCGGCCATGTCGGATACCTGCTCGACCTGAGGCGCGCGCTGCTGTAGCGGCACGAGGGCGTTGCGCTCAGCGTCGAGGCGGCTGGCGCGACCGCTGGCGTCGGCGACGAAGACGTCGCCAGCAGGCGTCGCCAGGACGCTCCGGACGGACCGCGAGCCGCCCTCACCGGAGATCGTGTTGACCTGACGAAGATCCAGGCGGGCTGGCAGCACGGAGACGCCTGGCGGCGCGGAATCGCGCGGTCGCCGGACTACCCGTGAACCGGTCGTCAGGCGCGGGTGCTCGTCGCGCCACTGCCGCGCGGTGGCGACGGGCTGGCCGTCCGCCATGCGGTCGCGCTGCTCGCCGACCCAGGCATCCACCTCGTCGTAATCGAGCGCCGGCTGACGTGCCTGGGCGCTGGCGGCCGAGCCGATCCAGCCGGTGTAGGCGCCCCAGCCGAACATCGCGTAGGCGGGAATCGTGACCAGCAGCGCGGCCCGGGTGATCGAGGGGAACGGCAGCACGGCGACCAGCCGTTCGAGCGCCTCACCCACCAGCAGGTAGAGGCCGGCGAGGGCGACGACGGCGTCGGCGAGGCTCGGCACGCGCGGGCTGACGAGTTGACTGCCGGCCAGCGGCACGATCAGCAGCGCCACCGGCAGCGCGCGCGACGGGAGCTGCCAGGCTGCCAGCACCACGCCAACTATCAGCAGCAATCCGGTCAGGCTGTCCAGGGGGGCCTGCCCGGGGAGCTGGTAGCGCGGGTCGCCCGTCACGGTCGGGTCCAGCAGGAAGAACGCCCGAATCGCGTGTTGGGCACGATTGCGCAGGATCGTGGGCGGGTCCGGCTGAGCGCCCTCCGCCGCGAGCATCGACGACGTCGCGATCGGGTTGGTCATCAGCCCCGGCAGGCGTGGCGCCGCGATCACGCAGCCGGCCACCACGAAGATGGCGAGCGCGACGAGCAGTCGGGGCCGGACGGCTGGCACGTCGATCGCCGACCAGACGACCGGGATCGCGAGGGCCGACAATAGCCAGATCGCGGAGGGGTGCCAGTACAGACCGATGGTCGCCGCTCCCCCGGCGAGCAGCCAGCGGCGCGGACTGCCGTCTCGCATCGCGCGCTGCAACAGGAGCACGGCGGCAACCGCCCAGCAGCCGACGAACGCGTTGAGCTCGCCGTTCCGCCCGAAGTAGATCGAGATCGGGGCAAACGCGAGGAGCGCAGTAGTCGTCAGGCTGACGACTGGGGGAAAGCGAGTACGGCAGAGCACGTAGAACAGGCCGATGAACGCCAGACTGCCCAGCGCCGCGTAGAGGCGGAGCGCCAGCTCGGGCTCCGGCCGAATCAGGCGCAGCAGGGCCGCCGGCAGGAGCGCGAGCACGGACGCGCCGAGACTGGTCCTGGTGAGCAGGTCTGAGTCGCGGCCGGCCAGCAGCGCTTCGATCGCTCCAAGGTGCGCGACCTCGGCCGTCGAGACGTTCGGTTCGAGCTGACCCGGCCCGAGGAGTCGGATGATCGCGGCGCCGACGAGCAGCAGCGCCAACAGTGTCCGCTCGCCGGAGAGCGGCCAGCGGCGAGCTGGACTGGAGGTCAGGTGAGGCTCGTCGGCATCGTCGAGTGCTGCCGCTGTCGGGCGTTCATCGGACACGGCATCGACGGCCACCGGGGAAGTCACCAGATCCAGCCCAGCTCCAGCCTACCGCTCGGGCGGCGGCTGGAACAGCTCAACCGTGTAGCCGTCAGGGTCACGCACGTAGAACGCGCGAGCGCCCGTATTCGGGCCTTCGTCGATCGTGATCGGCGCGGTCGACCGCGGAGCGTAGCCGGCGTCGGCGATCTTCTGGAAGAGCGTGTCGATGTCGTCGACGCGGAAGCAGACGTGCCCGGTCGCCGGGCGAAACGTCTCGCCGTCCGGACCGTCGCCGCGCGGCTCCAGGTACTCCAGCAGCTCGATCCGGGCCGAGTCGCCCGGAACACCGCAGAACGCCAGCTTGACGGCCGCCCCCGGGTAGCCAATGACCGCGCCGATCGTCTCGTTGCGGCGCTCGGCGACGACGAACACTTCCAGGCCGAGCACGTCGCGGTAGAAGGCCAGCGCACGGTCGAGGTTGGCAACGGTCACGCCGGCGTGATGCACTCCTCGCAGCATCTGTCCTCCCCTACGTGCAGGATGGTGGGCCGACCTTCGATTTCAACGGTCGGCCATATCGGCCATATCGGCCATATCGGCCATAAAGGTGGTCACGGGCCGCGCAGGATCATACCGAGTTCGTCGTCGCCGACGGCAGCGTTTCCACGGCAGTGCTCGGCGGCGACAGGCCGGCGCCAGCGCGGAGCCGCCGACGCCGTATCATACGGCGGTATCTGGTGAGTCAGATCCTTCACCTCCGGGAGCCTTCCGATGACGACCCTGCGCGACGCCCTGTCTACCGTGTCAGGTCAGGCCGGCTCGCCGGCTCCGGCCGGGTCGAGCACACTCTCGCACCTCGAGTGCACCTACTGCGATCAGCGCTATGACGCCGACCAGCTCCAGACGGTCTGCACCTCGTGCGGGAAAGTGCTGTACGCCCGGTACGATCTCGCTCGGGCGCGGCACACGCTGACACGCGAGTCGCTGGGGCGCCGCCGCTGGGACATGTGGCGCTACCAGGAAGTGCTCCCGGTCCGCGATCCGGCGAACATGATCTCGTTGGGCGAGGGGATGACGCCGCTGGTCCCGGCCCGGCGGGCCGGTGAGGTGCTCGGCCTGGCTGGACTGCTGCTCAAGGACGAGGGCAAGAATCCGACGGGCTCCTTCAAGGCACGCGGGCTCGGCTGTGCCGTCTCGCGAGCGAAGGAGTTGGGAGCAACGGCGATTGCGCTGCCTTCGGCGGGGAATGCGGCGTCGGCGGCGAGCGCGTACGGGTCGGCGGCAGGGCTGGAGGTCAACGTGTTCATGCCGAAGGACGTCCCGGACGCCAACCGCATCGAGTGCCTGGTGTACGGCGCGCAGGTCACACTGGTGGACGGCCTGATCAACGACGCTGGCGCGAAGGTTCGTGAGCTGGCGCCGCAACATGGCTGGTTCGACGTCTCGACCCTCAAGGAGCCGTACCGGCAGGAGGGCAAGAAGACGATGGGGTACGAACTGGCGGAGCAGCTCGGATGGACCCTACCTGACGTCATCGTTTACCCGACCGGCGGCGGGACCGGGATCGTCGGGATGTGGAAGGCGTTCGCCGAGATGGAGGAGCTGGGGCTGATCGGCTCGGCCCGGCCGAGGATGGTGGTGGTCCAGGCGGACGGCTGCGCGCCGATCGTCCGGGCGTTCGAGAGCGGCGAGCGGCACGCCGAGCTCTGGCAGAACGCCCACACGGCGGCGGCCGGGATGCGGGTACCGGTGGCGATCGGCGACTACCTGATCCTGGACGCGGTCCGGCAGAGCGGCGGCACGGCCGTCACGGTCAGCGAGGAGGAGTGGCGCGTCGCGCAGGTTGAGCTGGGTAGCCTGGGCGGGATCTACGCCGCGCCCGAGGGCGGCGCGACCTACGCGGCCCTGAAGAAGCTGGTCGCGCGCGGCGACGTCAAGCCGAATGAGCTGGTCGTGCTGTTCCAGACCGGCATGGGGCTCAAGTACGACCCGCCCATCTCGTGACCCGGAGGACATCCGGTATCCTCAGCGCATCGCATTCGAGGAATTGCGCTCGTGATCGTCTCAGTGGCAATGAATCCGCGCGGGGTGCGCTCCTTTGAGCGCAGCGTCTGCATCGTACTCGACGTTCTGCGTGCGTCCAGCACAATGCTGGCGATGTTCCAGGCTGGCGCTCGCGAGCTTCGGCTGGCGGAGACGCCTGAGGCGGCGCTGGCCGTCGCCGAGGGGCGGCGCAACGCGTTCTGGATTTGCGGCGAGCGTCGCGGTCACAAGGCTGAGGGGTTCGACTTCGGGAACTCGCCGGTCGAAGTGGCTGAGGTGGACCTGTCAGGTCGTGACGTCGTCTTCGTCACCTCGAACGGCACGGCCGCGCTTCGTGCCGTGGCCGATGCACCGCTGGTGCTGGTGGGCAGTCCACGGAACGAGGTTGCCGTCGTCCGGCACGCGATCCGCGAGGCATCCGCACGCAAGTGCAACGTCCTGATCCTCTGCGCCGGCGACCAGGGCGGGTACGGCGTGAGTCTGGAGGACGCCTGCTTCGCCGGTATGCTGGTCGAGCGGTTCGTCAGGTTGAGCCCGCGTCTGGTGGCGCCGGACGAGGCGGATGGCCATCCGGACGTGCTGGCGCTCGACGACTCCGCGATCGTGGCGCACCGGCTGTTCCGGTCGTATCTCGGGCCGAACAGCAACGGGCACGCAACCTCGGAGACGTTGATGACGATGTTCGCCGAGGCGCGCAACGGCCGGCGGCTGCCGCTGGACGGCTTCGGCGCCGACCTGGAGTACTGCGCGGAGATCGACGTCACGACGGCGGTGCCGCACCTCGAAGTCCGTGACGACGTGCTCGCGGTCGTCGTCCAGAGCGCGGGTGACGCCCGTCATCCTGACTGAGCGGGCGCTGCTGGCGCTGATCCTGGCGTTTGGCGCCGCCCTGCGCGTCTGGCTGCTGCTCGGACCGTTCAGCGAGATCGACGCCGACGAGGCAGTCGTCGGGTTGATGGCGATGCAGGTCCCCGGCGAGCTGCCGGCGTTCTACTGGGAGCAGCACTACCTCGGCACGGTCGAGCCGCTGGTCGCGTCGGTGGTGTTCGCCATCTCCGGACCTTCGGCGGCGGCGCTCAAGCTGGTGCCGGCTGCGTTCTCGATGGTGTTCGTCTTCCTGGTCTACCTGACGGCCCGGCCGGTCTTCGGGCCGGGACCGGCGCTGATCAGCGCGCTGTCCCTGTCGATCCCGACCTCGTTCTTCGCCGCCTGGAGCGTCAAGGCACGGGGCGGATATCCGGAAGCGCTCGCGTTCGGCCAGCTCTGCCTGCTGTCGGCCCGCCAGCTTGCCGACGAGTGCACCCTGACCCAGAAGGCGCGCCTCTGGTGGTCGGTCGCGTTCGGTCTCGCGGCCGGACTGGCGCTCTGGACCCATCCGCTGGCCGTGGTCATGGTGGCGGCCGGCGGCGCCTACCTGCTGCTGGCGTGGCGGCCGTGGACGGCGGCCGGGCGGTCGACCTGGCTGGCGATCGCGGTGGCCGCGATCGGGCTGTGCCTCGGGCTGATGCCGGCGATCGTCCATAACATCGCCAACGGCTTCCCAAGCCTCCGATTCGCGGCCGAGGGCGGAACCGAGCCCCAGGCGGCGATCCTGAACCTCTGGGGGCTCGTCCGGTACGGTCTGCCGGTGCTCGTCGGGCTCGCCGAGGGGACGCCCTCACGCGAATTGCTGCTCCAAGACTGGCCGACCCGCCCGGGAAGTAGCTGGCTGGTCACCGTGGCGCTCCCGCTGCTCGGGCTCTGGCTGATCTGGTGGTACCGGGGTTCGCTCGTGGCGTTGGTACGTGGCACGGCCACTCCGAAGGAGCGTGGCCCGGCGCTCTTTCTGATGGTCCTGCTGCTGGTGCCGCCGTTCGTGGCGGTCAGCCGGTTCGCCAATCTCTGGGCGGAGCCCCGCTACGCCCTGCCGATCTACGCCGCCGTACCGCTGATCGCGCCGTTTATCTGGTCCGCCCGGATACGCGGTCGCCGTCTGAGGTGGCTGGTGTTGAGCGGCATGATGGCGCTCAACCTGTACAGCCTGGCGACGAGTGACTACCGGCTCTCGCTGCCGACCAGCGCCGGCGAGTCGACGGCGGCGAATCGCGCGGAGCTGATCCAGACGCTGGAGGCGCGTGGGATCGACCGGATCTACACGGATTACTGGCTGGCGTACCCGATCGCCTTCGAGAGCCGTGAGGCGATCGTGCCGTCGGTCTGGTCCGGGGGGTTCGGTCGGCGGGCGTCGTACTCGCACCTGGTGTTCGTTGAGCCGAATCCGGCCTTCGTGTTCGCGCGCGGGACGCCGGGCGATGCCGAGTTTCGCGCGCGGCTCGCGGAGAGTGGAGGCCGGGCGACGGCCGAGGAGGTCGACGTCTACCACGTCTACACCGAGGTCGAACCGCTGGACGCGATGCGGCGGCCGTAGCACGAACGAAGCGGCCAGAGCCTGCCCTGAGCGCAGCGAAGGGATGGCCGCGCTCCCAGGGGGTTCCCCGGGCGCTAGAGCGGCGGGTCGGAGCCGTCGTCTGCGTAGGCAGGATCAGTCAGACTCGACTCTGACCAGCCGCCTTCGCCGACCAGCGGCACGAAGCGCACGCCGCCGAGCGTCGTCTCCTCGAAACCGTCGCCAATGCTCCTGACCATGACCAGCCGCTGCGCTTTGAGCGTGCCGACCGGCATCACCAGGCGGCCCTCCGGTGCAAGCTGTCCAAGTAGCACGGACGGAATTTCAGGACCGGCTGCTGTCACGATGATCCGGTCGTAGGGGGCGCCTGCCGGCCAGCCGAGCGTCCCGTTCGCCAGGTGCAGGTCGACGTTGGCGTAGCCGAGCGCGTCGAGCACGCGTCCAGCGGAGACCATCAGCTCCGGGACGCGCTCGACGCTGATGACGGCTCGGGCGAGCTCAGCTAGCAGCGCCGTCTGGTAGCCGGAGCCCGTGCCGACCTCCAACACTCGTTCCGTGCCGGTCAGCCCGAGCGCCTCGGTCATCAGGGCGACCACGTAGGGCTGAGAGATCGTCTGGCCCAGGCCGATCGGCAGGGCGACGTTGTCGTACGCCCGCTCGGCGAGGTCGGCCGGCACGAACGCTTCGCGCCTGACCTGGGCGATGGCGGCGAGGACGCGCCCATCGGCGATGCCGCTCCGTCGCAGCTCCTCGACGAGCAGGCGTCGAGACTCGTCGAGCGCCTCCACGAACCACCTCCACCGGCGCAGATCGTGCCGACCGTCGTGTCGCACGCATCGTACCTGAGTCGCTACCGTACGGTACGATCTCCATTGCGTGGAGACATGCATAAGTGTCTGACGCAGGCTGGCCGGCCGCCCGGCCCGCGCATTCGTCGATCGGCGTCATACGAGCGATGGTCGTGACCGTCGTCGCGTGGACGGTTGTCGCTGCCTGCGACCGGCCGGCCGGTCAGCCGGCCGATGGTGCGCCGCTGTCGCCGGGGGCGCCGGTCGCGGCGACCGTGGTGACGGCATCGCCAGCACGTGCCGTTGCGCCGCCACGGCTGGCGGCGACGGCCCAGGCATCGCCGCCGCCAGCGGAGCCGCTGGTCGCGCTCGTCACCGCCGACGCGGCTCACCTCACCGGCGTCGGGCTGGACGCGGTCAGGATCGTACGGGTCGAGCCACGCGAATGGCCGGACCGGTCGCTGGGCTGTCCACGCCCCGGCATGGGGTACGCCCAGGCGATTACGCCAGGCTATCTGATCGTGGCTGAGGCCGGGGGCCGGCAACTGGAGTACCACTCGGATCACGCCCAGATCGTGCTCTGCACGCCGGCGTGAGCATCGACGTACGTCTTATGTTCGCCACGTCATGACAATCGGAGTACCTGAAATGTGGTACAAGGTAACACGAGTCGCCATGGATGGCATCAAGACGGGGGATCAAACGCTGTGAGCGAAAGCTCGCCGCTGCGGATTCTTCTGGTCGACGATACGCCAGAAGCTGAAACGTACGTTACTCGCTCGCTAGGTCAAGAGACTCCGCTCGCCAACGTCCAGCGTGTGCCAGGAGGAGCCGAGCTTTCGGAGGCCCTCCAGCGCGACCGCTTCGACGTCGTCATCACCGAAGCGCACGTTCCGGGCATCGACGGCCTCGAGATCTTACGGGCCGTCAAGGAGCGCCAACCCGAGCAGCCGGTCCTGATGCTGACCAGCCACGGCGACGAGGACCTGGCGGGATCGGCGTTGCAGGCCGGGTTTGACGCGTATGTGCGAAAAGCACCGGACCAGGAACAGCGCCTGGCCGCGGCCGTCAACGCCGCCCTGGAGACCGCGCGCGAGCGGGCCGCCCGCCGACGTGCCGAAGAGGCGCTGGTTGAGGCGCTGGAGCGCGAACGGGCCGTTGTAGCCGAGCTGCGGCGCAAGAACGCCGAGAAGACACTGATCCTCGAGAACATGCTGGACGCGGTGATCGTGACGGACAGCGAGGGGCGGTACGCCATGGTCAACGGCGCGGCCGGCCGCCTCCTGGGGATGGATCCGGACGTCGAGCGGCACCTTCGTATCGTGGTGGTGGACGACGAGCCGGCGCTGGTGACGATGCTCGCGCGGCTGCTCTCGTCGGAGGGGCATGAGCTGTCGATGGCCACCTCAGGCGAGGAGGCGCTGGCGATCCTGGCCGGCAAGCCGATCGACGTCGTGATCTCCGACCTTGGGATGGGCGCCGGCATGAACGGCTGGGAGCTGGCGGCGGCCGTGCAGGCGTTGCCCGGTCGGCCGAGGTTCATCCTGACCACCGGCTGGGGCGCAGAGATCGATCCCGAGGACGCGGCGGCACGGGGCGTGCCTGCCGTCGTCTCGAAGCCGTACCGGCCGCCCGACCTTCGAAAGATCCTGAACACGATCTGAACCAGGGTTGTCGGGTAGCGACAGGCCCAGGTAGCATCGACCGCGACACCTCACCGGCGGCGCATCGGGCAGCACATGACGGCGCCGGACCCTGCCCCGGAGCTCTTGCAGTGTCTGAAGCGACGCCGAACAGTGCGAGCGTGGCCCAAGGTCCCGAGACGACCGCCGGCAAGATCGCGCGCCTGGAACAGCTGCGGCGGGAGGCGCTGCTTGGCGGCGGGCAGGATCGGATCGACCGTCAGCACAAGGCCGGCAAGCTCACCGCTCGTGAGCGCCTCGACCTGCTGCTCGACCCTGGCACCTTCCAGGAGCTCGACGCGCTGGTCGTCCACCGCGCGGACGACCCGAGCCTGCAGCACTATCTGGGCGACGGCGTGGTGACCGGGGTCGGGCGGGTCGACGGCCGCCCGGTGGCGGTGTTCTCGCAGGACTTCACGGTGTTCGGCGGCTCGCTCTCCGAGGCGTACGGCGAGAAGATCTGCAAGCTGATGGACCTGGCGATGAAGTCCGGCATGCCGGTGGTGGGGCTGAACGACTCCGGCGGCGCCCGGATCCAGGAGGGCGTCGTAAGCCTCGGAGCCTACGCCGAGATCTTCCTCCGCAACACCCTTGCCTCAGGCGTGGTCCCACAGATCAGCGCGATCATGGGTCCGTGCGCTGGCGGCGCCGTCTACTCGCCGGCCATCACCGACTTCACGTTTATGGTCAAGGACACCAGCTTCATGTTCGTGACCGGTCCAGACGTGGTTCGGACGGTCACCCACGAGGTCGTCGACTTCGAGGAGCTGGGCGGCGCGATGAGCCACAACACCCGGAGCGGCGTCGCCCACTTCGCGATGGACGACGAGGTGTCGTGCCTTCAGGAAATCCGGCGGCTGCTGGCGTTCCTGCCGTCCAACAACGTGGACGACCCGCCCCGGATCGAGTCGAACGACCGTCCGGACCGCGAGGACCCGGAGCTCGACACGATCATCCCGGACGATCCGACGCGTGCCTACGACATGCACCGCGTGATTCGCTCGGTGGTGGACGAGGGCGACTTCCTCGAGGTGATGGAGCACTATGCCGGCAACATCATCGTCGGGTTCGGGCGGCTGAACGGGCGCTCGATCGGGATCGTGGCGCAGCAACCGAGCGTGCTGGCCGGCGTGCTGGACATCAACTCGTCGGTCAAGGCGGCCAGGTTCGTCCGCTTCTGCGACTGCTTCAACATCCCGCTCCTGACGTTCGTGGACGTGCCGGGCTTCCTGCCCGGCGTCGGGCAGGAGCACGGCGGGATCATCCGCCACGGCGCCAAACTGCTGTACGCCTACTGCGAGGCGACGGTGCCGAAGCTGACCGTCATCACCCGCAAGGCGTATGGCGGAGCGTACGACGTCATGTCGAGCAAGCACATTCGCGGCGATGCCAACTTCGCCTGGCCGACGGCGGAGATCGCCGTCATGGGCGTCGAGGGTGCGGTGAACATCATCTACCGCGACAGGATCGCGAAAGCGGACGATCCTGAGGCGGTCCGGGCCGAATTGACTCGTGAGTATCGGGAGCGGTACGCCCACCCGTACGAGGCGGCGGCACGTGGATACGTCGACGAGGTGATCCTGCCGCGCGAGACGCGCCCGAAGCTGATCGCCGCGCTGGAAGTGGTGCGGACCAAGCGCGACACGAACCCGCCGAAGAAGCACGGGAACATCCCGCTCTAATGTTCAAGAAGGTGCTGATCGCGAACCGGGGCGAGATCGCGATGCGCGTCATGCGCGGCTGCCGCGAGCTGGGCGTCCGGAGCGTCGCGGTCTACAGCGACCCGGATCGGAGCGCGCCGCACGTGCGGGCGGCCGACGAGGCGTACGGGCTTGGCGGGACGACGGCGTCCGAGAGCTACCTGCGCGGCGACCAGATTATTGAGATTGCGCGAGCGTGCGGGGCTGACGCGATTCACCCCGGCTACGGCTTCCTGGCCGAGAACGCCGACTTTGCCCAATCATGCGCCGACGCCGGGCTGGTCTTTGTCGGGCCGCCGCCATCGGCGATGCGGGCGCTCGGCAGCAAGACCTCGGCACGGAGGGTGATGCAGGAGGCCGGCGTGCCGGTCGTGCCGGGCACGATCGACCCGATCCCGACCGCCGAGGAGGCCGCGCGGATCGCCGACGCGATCGGCTTTCCGATAGCACTCAAGGCCGTCTCGGGCGGCGGCGGCAAGGGGATGCGGGTCGTCGAGCGGCCAGAGGAGCTGGTGACGGCGTTTCGGCAGGCTTCCGACGAAGCGGCAGCCTCGTTCGGCGATCCGTCGATGTACCTGGAACGGCTGGTCGTCCGCCCGCGCCACGTCGAGATCCAGATGCTCGGCGACCAGCACGGCAACGTGGTGCACCTCGGCGAGCGCGAGTGCAGCGTCCAGCGGCGGCACCAGAAGCTCGTGGAGGAGTCCCCGTCGCCGGTCGTGGACGCAGCGTTGCGGGCGAGGATGGGCGAGGTGGCGGTGCGGGCCGCGAAGGCGGTCGGCTACACGAATGCAGGCACCTGCGAGATGCTGCTGGATCAGAACGGCAAGTTCTACTTCCTGGAAGTGAACGCGCGCCTGCAGGTGGAGCACCCGGTGACGGAGCTGGTGACGGGGATCGACCTGGTGCACTGGCAGCTTCGGGTCGCGGCGGGGGAGCCGCTCGACTTCCGACAGGAGGACGTGCGGCTGCGCGGCCACGCCGTCGAGTGCCGGATCCAGGCCGAGGACCCGTACGGTCGATTCTTTCCGTCGACGGGGCGGATCGAGGCCGTCAGCGAGCCGGCCGGACCGGGCATCCGCATCGACGGCTCGCTGGAGCGCGGGCTGGAGGTCACGCCGCTCTACGACTCGCTGCTCTCGAAGCTGGTCGTCTGGGCCGAGGACCGGCCGAGGGCGTTGGAGCGGATGTATCGCGCACTCGGCGAGTACGGCGTGCTCGGCGTGAAGACGACGATCCCGTTTCACCGCTGGCTGATGCGCCATCCGCCGTTCGTGGCCGGCGACCTGGACACCGAGATCGTGGCCCGTGACTGGCAGCCCGCGGACGATCTGGAGGGGGAGTTTGTCGAGCAGGCGGCGGTGCTCGCGGCGATCTCCGAGCACCTGGGGCGCGGTCGGCGGCAGCCGGTGGCAGCGGATGCCGAGCAGGTCGGCCGGTGGGTCAGCTTCGCGCGCCGGGCCGGGCTTCGGGTGCCGTGATGGCGGACACGAACGGCACGTCCAGGCCGCTTGCCACGACGACCTACCGGGTCGAGATCGGCGGGCAGGCGGTAACCGTCGAGCTTGCCGAGCGCGAGGACGGCCTGTTCGTCCGCGTGGGCGAGGGGCCGGCCCGGTGCGTCGAGGTGGCGATGTCACGTGGCGACGGCGAACTGGCACTGCTGATCGGGGCTGAGGTGGTGCGCGGCCTCGTTGCGCCGCGCGACGGCGGCGTCTCGGTGGTGGTGGATGGTCGGGCGATTGACGCCGTGGTGATGGACGAGCGGGCCGCCAGGTTGGCGAGCGCGGCGGTTGGCGGGCGCCCACGGACCAGTGAGACGGCGATCCGGGCGCCGATGCCGGGGCTGGTGGTCGCGGTGCCCGTTGAGGCCGGAGCGAGCGTGACGAAGGGGGCGACACTGGTGGTGCTCTCGGCGATGAAGATGCAGAACGAGTTGACGGCCCCGAGTGACGCGACGGTCAAGGATGTGCTGGTCACTCCGGGTCAGACGGTGGACCAGAACCAGGTGCTCGTTCGGCTGGAGTAGGCCGGTTGGACCGTGCCGGCGGGTGGTCAGTGCCGATCGTCCTGGCGGCTGACGACTGGCGGACTTCATACTCGCTGGGACGTGGTCCGCGGCGATGTCGATGGTCAGCGGCAATGGCCTGTTCGCTTCGGTCAACCCCGAGACGCTGGCGCGGGTGCCGGCCGAGCGTTCGTCGGCGAACGGCGACTGGGTCGGGATCGCGGCGCGCACGACGGTGTTCGTCTACAACCCGTCGCTGCTACCGGCCGAAAGCCTGCCGGCGTCGATCATGGACCTGGCGCGGGGGTGACTCAGGCTGGAGCAGCTACAGGTGCGCTGCCGGCGTGGGGCGCAATGACGCTACTCGGCGATGCCGTCGGTCGCAGGGGCCTCGAACGTGAGCAGGTAGGTGTTGTGGTGGGCGCTGACCAGATCGGTGAGGGTCCAGCCCTCCGTGCCGAAGCCGTTGGCCACGGCCGCGACCGTCGCCATCGGGCCCTTGGCCGCCTGAACCTGGGGCACCTGACCGGTTCGACCGAGGCTGTCCTTCCACCACCCGCCGTGCGAGTAGACCTCTACCTGGAGTCGCTGGTCGTGTCTCATGCCGGTCGGGTGCTCATCGTCATCCAGTCTATGGGCCGATGATGCGGATGTCGCGGGCACGCTCGCCGCGTCCCCGTGGATCGATCTCGATCTCGAACTCGAGCTCCTGTCCTTCGGACAGTGTATCGAACACGCCGGGCGGCAACGCCGAATGGTGAAAGAAGATCTCGCTGCCGTTTTCGGTCCGGACGAAGCCGAATCCCCGGTCACGAATCATCCGGGTGATCGGACCGCTTGGCATGGTACCTCACCTCTCCTGAGCAGAGCACTCCGTCGACGCGCCAGCGCACGAGTCCGCTGACGTGCTCCCCTCACGGCCGTCAGGTGCCAGAGAGAGGCCAGGAGCCGCTGCGCATTCCCATAGAGATGTTACTCCTCGCTTCGGCGGAACAGGTAGTCTCGATCATGACCTGGGTGACTGATATCCGTAAGCCAGGAGATGCTGGCCCAGGTCGAGGAGCTGAGCGCCCAGGCGCAGGAGCTGGCTCGGACCGCGGACGAGCTGCAGTACCTCGTGAGCCGCTTCCAGATCGACGATCCCGAGAGCGAGAAGGCGTTCACCGATGCCGAGGACGCGCATACCGAGGCGCTCCCGGCCCTGTCACCCTCGGCGGGTGATCGGGAGGTCTCGGGACCGAAGCATCTGCGTCGGGCGAGCTAGCCCGGCGACGGTCGGGCGAACGGCGCCAGAGCGGGCGGTCGCAATCGCGATCGCCCCCTCCGCATTTGCGTGCGAACGCGGCCGTCTCGCCGCGATGACCGAGTCCGACCGCCATCACGGGCAGCTGGCTGGTGGCCGTCGGCGCGCCCGAAGCGTTAGGATCGGGCAACGCCAATCTGGATGCGCGAGGAGGCGCGATCTGGCCGCGCGGTCCATGTGGCGTGGGCCGCCAGCCGACGTCGCCACTGCCATCGAAGGGACCTGCCCGTGAAGGCTGAGATCATTGCCGTAGGAACCGAGCTTCTGCTCGGCGAGATCCTCGACACGAACTCACAGTACCTGGCCCAGCAGCTCACGGGCCTCGGCATCGACCTCTTCTTCGTGACGCACGTCGGCGACAACATGGGCCGGCTGAGCGAGACGGTCCAGCGGGCGCTCAACCGTTCGGACGTGGTCATCATGACGGGTGGTCTCGGTCCGACTGAAGACGATTTGACTCGCGAGGCGATCGCGGCGGCGCTTGGCGAGAAGATGACGGTCCGGCCGGAGCTCGAAGACGTGCTGCGCGGCTGGTACGCGAAGCGCAACCGCCCGATGCCGCAGATGAACATCAAGCAGGCGACGCTGATCCCGTCCGCCAGCGCGATCGACAACCCGATCGGGACCGCGCCGGGCTGGTGGGTCGAGAACAACGGCAAGAAGATCGCCTGCATGCCGGGCGTCCCCCACGAGATGAAGAAGATGTGGGAGGAGCAGGTGGCGCCACGCCTCGGGATGGGCGGCGGCGGCGTGCTGGTCACCCGGACATTGAAGACGATCGGCATCGGCGAGTCGAACGTGGCCGAAGTGGTCCAGGACCTGATCCACAATCCGAACCCGACGCTCGCGACGTACGCGAAGCAGGACGGTGTCCACCTTCGGATCGCCGCCAAGGCCGAGAGCCGCGACGCCGCGAACTCGATGATCGCCGACTTCGAGGAGAAGGTCAGGGCGCTTACGAACCAGTGGGTCTACGGCATCGACGAGGAGACGCTGTCGGCGACGATCGGCAAGCTCCTGGTGAAGCAGCGGCGGAAGGTCGCCACCATGGAATCGGCGTCGGGCGGGCTGCTCGCGAGCTACTTCACGGACACGCCGGGCGCCTCAGACTGGTTCGCCGGCGGGATTGTGGCGTACACGGCGGAGTTGAAAATCGCGTCTGGAGTACCGGCCGAGACCGTCGAGCAGCACGGCACGATCGCGCCTGAGACGGCGCTGGCGATGGCGGTGGCCGCTCGGGAGAGGACCGGGGCTGACGCTGGGATCGGGATCGTGGGCGTGGCCGGCCCGAGCGAGGTCGAAGGGAAGTCCGTCGGGACGTTCCACATCGCGCTCGACTTCCTGGGCACGCAGCGGGTGGTGGACTCGCACTGGTCGACGACCCGGCTGGAGCTGAAGCGCCGCGCGGTGATGGACGCGCTCTACATCCTCTGGCGCGCGCTGGAGGAGCGGGAAGAGTCGGCAGCTGCTGGAGTCGGGGGTGCCGGACGGGCGTGAGCGACTCACACCCCGGGTCCGCCGCGTCCTGGCTATCGCCGAGGACGAGGCGGTCGGCCTGCGCCAGGCGGAGGTCGGAACCGAGCACGTCTTGCTCGCGCTGTTGCGGGAGGGGCGCGGGCTAGCAAGTCGCGCCCTGCGCGATCTCGGCGTCGAGCCGGCCGAGCTCGAGCAGCGGATGCGGCTACGTCTGGTGCCGGGCCAGATCGGCCCGGACGGCCCGATTGGCCTCGGACCGGGCGCCCGCGCGGCACTTCAGATGGCCCGGGCCGAGGCTGCGCGGCTGCACCACAGCTACCTGGGCACCGAGCATCTGCTGCTCGGGCTGCTGCGGGATGGCGAGGGGCCGGCGTTCGTGGTGCTGAACGGCGCCGGTGTGACGCTGGGCAGGACGCGGCAGCAGGTCTCCAGGATCCTGAACGAGTCAGCGCCGGCGGCTCCATCGGGCCACGCGCCGAGCCCGGCGGTTCCGCGCGTCCGCGAGCGCCTGTCCGACCGATTCGCCGATCCTGATGCACGCGACCGCCGCGACGACGTGGAGCGCTGCGGGCGCTGCGGGCGGATCAGGCGCTCCGACTGGCGGTTTTGTGCGTACTGCGGCGAGCGTTGGCCGGCCTGCGATCGCTGCGCGGCGCCGATCCCGGAGCTCACGGGTGTACGATTCTGTCCCGGGTGTGGCGTCATGCTGGATACGGACGACCGCGCATAGACGGACGGAAGACGGTGGACAGGATGAACAGGATTGACAGGATAGTGATGTAATCCTGTCGATCCTGTTCATCCTGTCCAAGAACGTGAGCAGGAAGTGAAGGCAGGCGTGCATGAGCGACGACAGGTCGGCGGACAGGGCGGAGTGGGAAGCGCGCGTCCTGGGCAAGGCACGCGAGCGCTCGCCTGAGCGCCGGGACCGGTTCGAATCGTCGTCACGCATCCCGATCCAGCCGCTCTACACGCCTGACGATCTCGCCGAGTGGGATGCCGACGAGCGGCTGGGGTTCCCGGGCGAGCCGCCGTTCACGCGCGGCGTCCAGCCGAACATGTATCGTGGCCGGCTCTGGACGATGCGCCAGTACGCCGGTTACGCGACCGCCGAGGAGTCGAACGCCCGGTACCGGTATCTGTTGGAGCGGGGCCAGACCGGGCTGTCGGTGGCGTTCGACCTGCCGACCCAGATGGGGTACGACTCCGACCACCTGATGGCCGAGGGCGAGGTCGGCAAGGTGGGCGTGGCGATCGACACGCTAGACGACATGGAGCTGCTGCTGGCGGGCATCCCGCTCGATCGAGTCAGCAGCTCGATGACGATCAACGCCACCGCGCCGATCCTGCTGGCGCTCTACGTCGCGGTGGGGAAGAAGCAGGGGGTGCCGCTCTCGAAGCTGAGCGGCACGGTCCAGAACGACATCTTGAAGGAGTACATCGCCCGGGGGACGTACATCTACCCGCCTGCGCCGTCGATGCGGCTGGTGACGGACGTCTTCGCATACTGCACGGCCGAGCTGCCGGCCTGGAACTTCATCAACGTCAGCGGCTACCACATGCGCGAGGCCGGCGCGACGGCGGTCCAGGAGCTGGCGTTCACGCTGGCGAACGCCATCGCGTACTGCGATCACGCCGTCGCGGCGGGGCTGAAGATCGACCAGTTCGCGCCGCGCCTGGCGTTCTTCTTCGACAGCCACAACGAGCTGTTCGAGGAGGTCGCCAAGTTTCGGGCGGCGCGGCGGATGTGGGCGAAGATCACGCGCGAGCGGTACGGCGCGACGAACCCGCGATCGTGGATGCTGCGCTTTCACACCCAGACGGCGGGAGTATCGCTGCAGGCCCAGCAGATCGAGAACAACGTGGTGCGGGTAGCGATCCAGGCGCTGGCGGCGGTGCTGGGCGGCACACAGTCGCTCCACACGAACGCCCGCGACGAGGCGCTGGCGTTGCCGACCGAGGACTCGGCGAAGCTGGCGCTGCGGACGCAGCAGGTGATCGCCTACGAGAGCGGTATCGCGGACGTGGTCGATCCGCTGGCGGGCTCGTACTTCGTGGAGTCGTTGACGGAGCAGACGGAGGCGGCGGCCTGGCGGTACATCGAGGAGATCGACGATCTCGGCGGTGCGCTGCGAGCGATCGAGCAGGGGTACATTCAGGCTGAGATCCAGGAGAGCGCATACCGGTTCCAGCAGGAGGTCGAGCGCGGCGAACGGGTCATCGTCGGGGTCAACCGGTTCGCGGACGAGGCTGGCGGCAAGAGTGCCGAGATCTTGCGCGTCGATCCGGCCGTCCGCGATCGGCAGATCGCCCGTATCCAGGCGGTGAAGGCCCGCCGAGACGAGCGCGAGGCACAGGCGGCACTCGTAGCGCTGGAGGCTGCCGCTCGAGGCACCGAGAACACGATGCCGCGCATCCTGGCCTGCATCGAGGCGCTCTGCACCCTCGGAGAGATCTCGGACACGCTGCGCGCGGTGTTCGGCGAGGCCGGCGAGCTGAGCACGCTCTGACACGATGTGGCACCGCGAACGGCCCGTGCACGCGCCACTCCGTACCGCGAGCCCGTTCGCTGCGCTCAGGGTAGACTCCGCGAGTCGGACCCCGGTAGTCGTGAGCGCGGCTGGCGGCTGTGGCCCGGTCGAGCGCCGTATAATCGTCCTTGGTATCCTGCCCCCGTAGCTCAATCGGACAGAGCAGCGGCCTTCTAAGCCGACGGTTATGGGTTCGAGTCCCTTCGGGGGTACCATGCTCTACCAGATACAGAGGCCCCGTCCGGACCGCTTCGGACGAGGCTCTCGTGCTACGTTGACTTGAGTTCTGACTTGAATCAGGAATGGGCCTCGTCAGTCCAACATCAGACCTCCCTCTCCCGCGCCCCTCGAAAGATGAGCTGAAGCCGGTCGGCGGCGTCCTCGTCCAGCGCAGGGACCGCATGGGCGTACCGCTCAAGTGTGAACGCAGGAGAGCTGTGCCCCAGGCGGTCGGCGACCACCTTCGCCGAGATCCCTGCCGTGAGCATCGTCGTAGCGGCCGTGTGGCGCAGGCTGTGGAACGTGTAGCGATCGTACAGGCTTGCACGTTTGAGGGCGGACCGGAACCGTTTCAGCGTCCCGCTCGGGTCCAGAGAGGTTCCGGTTGCAGTGGCGAAAACCAGGTCATGGTCGCGGTAGGATTCGCCGAGGGCCCCGTGGTCGAGTCCTTGTCGATCGCGTTGCACCTTCAGCGCCTCCATCGCGTCTGACGAAAGCTTGAACGATCGGCGCGACCG